>ERZ791914.36-NODE-36-length-140573-cov-7.491111_pt1 | contig 140573 bp, 146 predicted proteins | sample MGYA00510140_ERZ791914 | MGnify/ENA primary metagenome ERZ791914 (study PRJEB30046, sample SAMN00792079) | human gut metagenome | study: EMG produced TPA metagenomics assembly of the A metagenome-wide association study of gut microbiota in type 2... | reverse complement strand
TAATTCTTTTATTAAATTAAGAAAATATATAAAAATGTAAACTAAGTTATGAGAATTAAAGATGAAGAATCAAGTCTTTTTATATGGAAAGTTAACTGAGGGTAATTTTCTCTCGATTTTGATTTTTTCCATACTTGAAACTTCTTTATTGACTAATGCTCGTTATCCCTAATACTTCGCGAATTTGTATTTTTTCACGTCCTGAACTTTTCTTCCTTCGATGTTTCTTCTCTTCTTCTTGATCTAACGCATGCTGAGAACCTCGTATTTTCGGCGCAAATAAACACAGAAAGGTAGAATAGAAAAGTTAGTTCTCTTTTTTACTACAGCGATGACCGAAAACAAAGAAAAGGCTCAGAGCAGCCACATCACTAATTTTCTTCGCAACATTATTAACGAAGACTTGAAACAAGGGGTAAACGATCCCAGACATTGGTGTGGACATCCCGGCACTTACACGGAGCAGATGGAAGGACCGATCGATGAGGCAAAAGTTCGGCTTCGTTTTCCTCCTGAGCCTAACGGTTACCTCCACATCGGTCACGCTAAAAGTATCTGCCTGAATTTCGGTCTAGCCAAAGACTATGCCGGACGGTGCCACATGCGTTTCGACGATACTAACCCGGTTAAAGAGGACCAGGAATACGTAGACTCCATTCTTGGCTCTGTTAACTGGCTCGGCTTCGACTGGAAGGATGCCAAAGAAACCAATTTCTACTTCGCCAGCGACTACTTCGACTATATGTACGAGATTGCCGAGCATATGATTAAAAACGGCTTGGCATACGTCGATGAACAAACGGCTGAACAGATTAAAGAAAACCGGGGCACACTTCACACACCCGGCGTCGACTCTCCGTTTCGGGATCGTCCGGCGGAAGAAAGTCTGCGCCTCTTCCGTGAAATGCGGGAAGGCAAGCATCCGGAAGGAAGCATGGTTCTCCGCTCTAAAGTTGACATGAGCTCCCGCAACATCAATCTTCGTGATCCGGCTATTTACCGTATTCGTTTTGCCGAACATCATCGTACAGGCGACAAATGGTGTATTTACCCGATGTACACGTTCGCTCACCCGCTCGAAGACGTTCTGGAAAACATTACTCATTCAATCTGCACGTTGGAATTTGAAGATCAGCGCGCTTTCTATAACTGGGCAACCGAAAGATCCGTACCCATTACCCGCGCTCCGCTCTTTGAAAAAGCAAAAGCCGTCCTGGCAGACCTCCAGAAAAAGAGCTTCGAAGAAATCAAGCCTTTTGCCGAAGCTGCTGTCAAATTCAAATGGAAACTCGGCCAGACCGAAACAGAAAGAGAACTCGCTTCTCTCTTAGCTGATATCAAGGCCAATCCCGAAAATTTGAACGATGCTTCTGCGCACGCCATCGTGAACGCCGTTGCTGCCAAACCGGAAGTTTTCACTCCGCTGCTGCAGGACGTTTTAAGCGCAACCGTTAAACCGAACTTCTTCCTGCTTCCACATCAGTACGAGTTCAATCGTCTGAATCTGACTTATGTGGTCATGAGCAAACGCAAACTGATCGCCTTGGTCAAAGAAGGCCTCGTCGATGGTTGGGACGACCCCCGCATGCCGACTCTCGTCGGTCTGCGCCGCCGCGGCTATTCTCCCGAAGCCATGCGTTTGTTCTGCGATCGCGTCGGGGTTTCTAAACAGACCGGCAGCTGGATCGACTACTCTGTTCTCGAAGGTTCTCTGAGAGATGTGCTTGATGCTGAAGCCGATCGTCGTATCGCCGTTCAGGATCCGATCAAACTCATCATTGATAACTATCCGGAAGATCAGATCGAAGAATTCGAGTCTCCCAATCACCCTCAGCATCTGGAACGCGGCTCTCGCAAGCTTTCTTTCGGAAAAGAACTTTGGATTGAAAGAAGCGACTTCGCGGAAGAACCGCCCAAAGGCTATCGCCGCCTGACACTGGCAACTGCTGACAAACCGGCAATGCCCGTTCGTCTGCGTCACGCCTACGTCGTTCAGGCCACCTCTGTAGAAAAAGATTCGGACGGCAAGATCACAGCCGTCCACGCTGAATACTTCCCGGAAACCAAGAGCGGTACCGACGGCGCCAACTCTATTAAGACCAAGGCTGCCATTCACTGGCTGAGTGTTAAAGATGCTCTTCCCGCAACGATCAGACTTTATGACCGTCTGTTCACCGTTCCGAAACCCGATGCCGGTGAAGTGGACTTCCGTGAGCTCATTAATAAGAACAGTAAGACTGTGATGCAGTCCTACGTTGAGCCTTCTCTGAAAGACGCCAAACCCGAAGACCGCTTCCAGTTCGAAAGAAACGGTTATTACGTGGCTGATCAGAAGGACTTCACTCCGGACAACCTGGTATTCAACCTTGCAGTTGCTCTGAAGGACACCTTTGGAAAATAATTAAGCACTGAATCGCCAGAGGGACGGCTGAAGCCGTCCCTTCTTTTTTAGGAAAGCTTTTGAATCGTTTCGGCCAAAAGCTTCGGCGCAATGTTCAAAGAGTAATCAAGCTCTAAACGTTCGGTGCTTCGGTGCGCATCTCGGCCTGCCGGCCCCATGTTGGCAATCGGAATGTCCAAGGCGCCCGGGAGATCGGTCGGCAAATAAAAGAGTTTCTTCCAGCCGGCCATGTTCTCGCCGACTTGTTTGGCCCCTTCTCTCATTTCTTCAAAGCCTAGGAAGGACAAATCCGTAATGCCCCCGAAAACCTCGTGCAGACGGACTGCTTCGTCTTTGCTCAAGACTTTTGCCTGCTCCGTCATCTCTTCCATCACTTTTCTAAGTTTTTGCTCATCAGGCGACTGTCGACGATTCAGCCGAGCCGGGTAGTACGGCGGCAGGAACCCGACTACAATTGTCGGCCGTGGCATCTGAGCCTGTAAAAACAGCCAGGAGCATTCTTTCAGGGCCGCCTCCCGAATGTCCAGATCTTTAGGGAGCGAGCGATAAAAATGATCTCTTTTTTCTTCGAAGGATTCGCCCGTCTTCTGGCGAGCCATCCGCTGAAGCATCCCGAAGGTAACAACATTGACCTCATCAATGTCAGGAAAGTCTGCGCCTTTATCTTGTGCAAACAGCAGTGCACGCATCAGTTTGCTTCTGGCCTGCGCGGCAGCCCGCGCCGCTGTCATTTGAGCCCAACGAAGGACATCCGCCGGTTTCTTTGCGGCGGTCAGAACATTAAAGTAAGCGGAAGCCTCTTCAGGCACAGTGACCGAATAACCGTTGCGGTGCACCTCCATACTTAAGCAGGCGGGAGGTGCTAAAAGATCCACTCCGGAACCCTCGTATAAAGCGGTGTCGGCTTCTGCCAGACAAACGATTTCACTAATTAAGAGCGCTGCGCTGAAGCCGTGAAGATAATTGCCGATGTGTGCGGATTTACCGAAGGCGTAGAAGAACGGCATAAGTTTGCCGGTGGTTCCTGTGTAATAAGGTCGCACAGCCGGTACCGTCTTGGTTTCCGCCGTCCAGAAACAAGGCTCACCGGTAAGAGCAGCGACGAGTTTCAAATGTTCTTCTTCACAGATATGCAGGAATGTTCTTAACGAACCGATCATGCCGGCACTGTTGGCTTCTTCATCCGGAACCGCCCAAAAAAGAATATTGACGGCAAGAGTCGGGTCATCTGCCCACTCCTCCATGGAAGCCAAAAACAGCGCAAGGCCCGCCTTCATATCCATACTGCCGCGCCCGAACAGCCAATTGCCGCTCTCAAGATCCTTCCGAGCAGTTTCATCTAGAGGCTGTTCACGTAGTGCTTCCGTGTAACGTTCTAAATCGAAAGCCGTCTGTACTTTATCACCGCAGTTCTGCGTATCGACGACGTCGAAGTGACCTGTCAGTACAACAGTTTTATCGGTAGGAACGGCGGCTCGGAGCAGTCCGAAAACCGCCTTACGCTCGAGGGGGTCCCGCTCACAGACCGGTTCAAAGACTCGCACGCGTCCGGGATGTTTTTGTGCAAGGCAAAACAGACAATGCGTAATGAAGTCCGCACAGCGGTTTTCCTCCGCGGCGCTACCGCTAACGGAAGGAATGGCACAAAGTTTTTTAGTGAGCTGAAGAATTCGGGACGACTGGGCAGTTTTCATGACAAGCACAAGGAAGTTAGTGAAGTCTTGTCATTTTAGGGCTTCAAAATACCTCTTTTCGGTCCAAAAAGTTAAAGTCAGCTTTAAGTTTACTAACCTAAAATTGACTAATTTTGAAAACAGATCAAACGGAACCGACAGGGGCAGAGGCCAGCTTTTTAGCCGCAGAAGAACCGGATGCGTATTTCTTGCCGATTTCTTTCAGGAAAGAAATAATCTGAGGATTTTCCCATGGCAGGTAACCTTCAGCGTAAGCCACTAAATTTCCGTTGCCGTCAATTATGAAATTGGTGGGGACCACAGAAACGCCCATCTTCCCGGGGATCGCCTGATTGCTGTCAATGAAGGTTTCAAAACCCGAAGCACGGATCTTGTCGAGGAATTTTTTAAGATCCACATTTCCTCCGTCAACAGCAACTCCAATAACACGGACATCAGAGTTCTTAAGGGCCTTCTGTGCTGTAATCAGTTCCGGTATCTCCGCGATGCAGGGGCGGCACCAGGTGGCCCAAACGTTTAAAACGATCACCTTTCCTTTGTAATCCGACAAATTTACGTCTGTTCCGTAAATAGTTTTGAGATCAAACTGCGGCATCTTTAGAGCGTGCTTGAGCTCTCGGAAATTCGGCATCATGCGCGGCGCCTTCAGAGGTGTTCCTGTTTCGTAAACGCGATCAAAGTCTGCGGCCTTCGGGACCGAGGAGAACAAGACGGTGCCCGCCAAGCAGGAAAGTACTAATAATTTTTTCATCTTTCAATACTTTTTCTTTATGCTGTCGAAATTTTAGAACGACCGATTCAACGCAGATGTAACGAGTTTTTCAGGTGCGCTCATGATGGTGGCTCTCCAAACCCATCCTTTCGCAATTGAATTACAGTTTGATGATGAAAGTCTTACCGGCGTCGTTCATCCTGCGGAGAAATCGGCGCGAAAAGATTTGCCAACACCATTGATAAAGGAGTGAATTATGGGACTTTTCAATACAATTCTTCAGAAACTTGGTTTTGTGAAAGACAAGGCCGTTGAAGCTGTTGCAGGGGAAAACGCTGCTGCAGCGGAAGCACCGGTCTCTCCCGTGGAAGCCGCTGCCGTTGAAACTGTAGCTGCTGCCCCAGCCGCAGCCGAAACGCCTGCTGGATCGCCCGAAATCGTAGACGTCGCTGCTGTCTGCGAAGCTTTGGCAGCCAAGAACCCACAGAAACTCAACTGGAAAACTTCTATTGTTGACCTTATGAAGCTTCTTGGAATGGACCCATCTTTAGCTAATCGTAAAGAGCTGGCAAAAGAACTCGGCTGCCCTGAAAACCTTATCGGCGGTGACTATTCTCAGATGAACGTTTGGCTGATTAAGGCCGTTATGCAGAAGCTTGCCGAAAACGGCGGCAAAGTTCCCGAAGACTTGAAGTAACGTTTCTCATTTCTAATAAAAACGCCGCAGACAATGCGGCGTTTTTTCTTCTGTCGAGATTTGGTAAAGTGAACCTTTCGGAGTAAAAATAATATGTTCGCTTATCCCATTATCATCGCCGCCATGATCGCTTCCGGGCTGTTCATCGGCTGGATCAACTTTAGCTATCTTTGGGGCATGATCCCGGCAGTTATCGGAGGCTTCTGCGGAAGCTATTACAGCAAGTTCGGCCGAATGCTGCTTAAGCCCGGCATCGACGACTACCAGCGAGAAAAAATCCTCTCTGTGACCCGTGTTCTGACAATCATGTGGACCGTGATCTCTGCCATTTTCTTTGCGCTCGGATACGGATTAACCAAGGTTGCTTACTGATTTGTTGTTTTGATTTTTCGTTATGCAGATTCATGCTTTCGGTCTTTCCCGAGTACCGACTTTCCTCGGTCAATGGGACCTCGATTTTGACGGACGCACCGACGTTTTTTCCATTCCCCTGACGGGAGAGAAAAGTATTGCGTTATTCCTTGACGCTCTAAAGTTCGCTCTATTCGATATCTCATCCGAGAAACTTGGAAAAAATCCCGAAGTCCGCCTGGTCTTCTCCACAGAAGAGGGACGATTTGAACTTCTTCGGTCCCACGAAAACACTGAAATCCGCAAAAACGGCATGCCGTTTGACCTGCAGGCTGCGCCCTTTCCTGTCGCCATGGCTAGGATCACGCATCTTGATGCCGATAAATTAGAAGACACCCTTTTCTATGACATTCTCTCGACTTCTGAATCTTTGACCGAGAATGCGGATACTTTAGCCTCATCTTTGATCGGAAATGTCTCCGAGTCCCTCGGAAATGCAATCCTGACTCAGGGCATTGAAGTTTCTCAGCAGAAGGCCGCCTTGCTCGCCGCTTCTAAGTCTGTCATAGACGGAATTTCGGTTGTTTCTGATGAGGAAGAAGAACGCCTCAATCAGCAGCTCATTAAGGCCGGCGTCTCTCACGCCGCTCTGCAAAACGAAATTGCCCAGCTCAAAGATTCGATGGACTGGCTCATTCGCATCAATATGCTCAAGGATGAAGCCGCCCGCTTGTCTAAGCAGCTCACGACAGTCAACGGCGACCTTTCTCGCTTTGACGTGAAAAAGAACGTTCTGGAAAAAGCGCTGAAAACAGACGCCTTAGCTCCCGACTACGATGTCCTCTCTAAGCTTCGAGTCGATGAGAAAGAAGAAGGTAAGCTGATTACGGAACTTAAAAAATCCGTCCCGATGCTTTCTGAACGCGTCCGCTCCGCCTCTCTGGCTCATGCTGAGGCAGACAAAAATTTCAAGAGCGTCCTGGAAAACTACAACGAGAAGTGTGTGACGTTGGAACGCGTTCGCGAATTAGATGAAAAAATCGAAGATTCTCAGATTCAAAGCAAGCACCTTAAAGAGGAGTTGTTCAACGAGCAAACCGCGGCTCGTCTCCTCTCTGAAGAAAACACACGATTAAAAAACGTCCTCTCCCAACTGACCATTCGCTCACAGCTTCTAAACAAGAAGATGGATGACCTTTCTATGGATAAGCTCTTGGTCGATGAGCTCGAAGAGTACAAACGTCTTCTTGATGAGATTGACGCTGAAGTCATTCGCAGCGCAGAGGCAGAAGAAACGCAGCGGGAACTGCAGAAACGGATTGAGTCCTCTCGCTCTGCTTTATTAGACGTTCAAAACGTCATTGCCGCTCTTAAAAACGAGGAGCTTGCCGTCACGGGCGAACTTTCCATGAAAGAGCGCATGCTTTCCAAGTCTTTAGGAATAGAAGGCGTCGAGACGCTGGCTGCGGAACTGGACAATCAGAATGAACGCTTAAATGCCCTAGACGCGCTTCAAGGAAGAATTGTTCTCTTGGCAGAAGGACACGACCGATTCAATCAGGTAAAAGCAGGGCTCGAGAGCACCAAGCACGCCTTGAGACTCGCGACGGTTGCTTTGAATGCGGCTCGCCAGGCCTATATTGATAAGACAGCCGTCGTCAATTCAGCTCAGCAGGCTTATTCCTTCTATCTCGAAGTACTGTCGCTGAATGAACAGCGCGAAAAGTTAGCCAACGGCAAGCCGTGTCCCTTGTGTGGCGCGATTCACCATCCCTACTCCGTCAAACTGCCGTTTGACCGTTCGTTGGAAGACAAACTCGCTAAAGCAAAAGAAGACGCTCAGCTCGCGCTCGTCGAATCGGAAAAATGCAAAGCTGAATTTGCTCAGCTTCAGCTGCAGCAGACAGAAGCCGAAAACATTCTGAATACGCTTACGACAGAACTCAATGAAGCCAAGGGCGAGATTTTGTATATCGCGAGCGAGCTCAATATTGTCGGCTTGAGAGAAAAGAAACCGATCACTTGGGCGGCTGTACTCAAGCAAAAACAAACTTCTTTAGCCAATCGTCGAGATGACCTTGAAGCACGATTAGAGAAAATTCAAGGGCTCACGGAAGCGATTGAATCGCTGAAAGAAAAGCGCGAAGATGCAGCGCTTAAAACCGCTCGTAAAAAAGAAGAACAGGCGTCTTTGGAAGAGGCTTTGAAGAACTTCGCCAACATGTCTGCCGAGCTAGAAAAGAATCAAAAAGACTCTGAACTTAATCGCGTCTCCCTGACGCGTTTGCTCGAGCGAGCCTTTGCCCGCTTCGGCCTGAAGGCCTCTAACCCGGCCATCATGAAGCAGAACCTTCCAACACTCGAAAAACGCCGCGAACAGTGGATCAACTGGAGCGTCGAGAAAAAACAGATAGAAGAAGAAACAGCGCAGAGCGAAGAAGCCCTCCGAAATACTGTCGCGTCTCTGACTGCTCAGAAGAAGAGCGCAGAAACCTTAGAAAAGGACATCGAGGCTCTCACTGAACAGATCAAACGGTTCCAAAAAGAACGGCATGAAGCAATTGCCAGCCAGACACCGGAAGAAGTAATTGCCGCGATTGAAACAGAAAAGGCCAATGCCACACGTCTTGCCGAAGAAGCTAAATTAAGTCTTGCTGCCAAAGAGGAAGCCTTGCTTTCTACGCAGAACAAAATTAATACTCTCGAAGCACATCGCAGCGAAACCATTAAATCCATTGAATCGCTTTCGGACGCTTTCAACCAAAAACTTCAAAAGGCCGGTTTCCCGAACGAGTCCAGCTTCCTTTCTTCTCAGATCTCGACTGCACAGAAAGATGACCTCATGCGTCAAAACGATGAACTGCTCGAAAGGTATCGTGTCGTAAATTCGCAGTACGAAGAAAAACAGCAGGCATTAAACAGTCTTCAGGAGAAGAACCTGACGACGCGCACTCGTGAACAGCTCGAAGAAGAACTCTTAGAAAAATCCGATCTCTTCCACACAGCCACTGCTCAGCTCACAGGCCTACGTGAGAAGATGGCAAAAAATGCGAATAACAAAAATCGCCGAAAACGGGAAGAAGCAGAATTCCAAAAGCTGCAGACCTCGCTTGAGCGATGGGAATCTCTCTGCGCCAATGCTGAGGAACCGGGGGGAATTGCGCGTTTAGGTTTGTCGCTTGCAGTCGCCTACGGCTCTTCAGACATTGATGCCTTCATCCCCGGCGCCAAGATCAAACTCCGTGATGAAGGTGTGAAATTATTTGCACCCGAGCTCTCGGACGCTTCAGGTCTTGCGGGCATGAAGACAATTTCTGCCGATCAGCGTTTCTTCGTGGCACTTTCTCTGCTCTTGGGAAGAAGCGAATTGTTTGCCCGTCGAAGCAAACCTGAGTTTGTCATTCTTAAGCAAAATCAGAATGAAGCTTTCCCAAGCCAGACGTTTACAGGTTTAGAGAGCTTAAACTTAACAATCGGCGTAGCGAGATAAGCCGTTACTCTTCGACGAATTCAATGAGAAGAGCTCCGCGCGTGAGCTCTTCCAATTCTTTAGCAAAAGTCTCAGCGAGATCCTCGGGGATTTCGACATCAAAATCCGCATCCATATCAAAATTCTTTTCCAGAATTCGACCGTTTACGGCTTCGATCTTGCGCAGAACCTGATTCACAAATCGATGTTCAACGCTGAATTTGATGCGTTTCGTTTTGGTACGAACTCGCGTGGACACTCCCTCTAACGCCATTTTGACGGAAGACTGATAGGCTTTAACTAGTCCTCCCGTACCGAGCAAAATTCCACCAAAGTAACGAGTCACAACAACGGTCACTTCTCCAATGCCGCTGTGCGTAACAGCCGTCAGCATGGGGCGTCCGGCGGTTCCGTGAGGCTCGCCGTCATCGCTTGCGCCGATACGATCGGTAGATCCGGCGGCTCCGGCACAATAAGCCCAGCAATTGTGCCGGGCATCTTCAAATTCGGCTTTAATTTGTTCGATGAAAGCTTTTGCTTCCTCGACATCGGGAGTGTGTCCGACAGAAGCGATAAAGCGGCTGCGCTTTATCGTCTGTTCGACACGAAAAACCTCTCCCGGACGCAGGTCCGGAATGTTGTAGCTGACATCTGCCATCCGGGGACTCTCTTTATGTGTTACTTGTGAAGCTTGTTCACTATTTTAAAGAGAGTTTCGTTTTCCATGACAAGGGGAGAATCTTTGGCAAAAAACACAATGCCGTCTTCGGGTGCTTCGGTCTGGGCGACGGTCACGCCGGTAAGCGGATCAATGATGTCCGCAAGAACTTGTCCGCGTTCAACGGAATCAAAGGATTTCACGTGCGGAATGTAAAGACCGGAAGCGGTTGAACGCAGCGACACCAGCTCTTCTTCTATAAGAACGGTCGATTCATAGCCGCCGTAAACGTTGTAATTTAAAACGTTCATTCGGCTTAAGAAGCGGCAAACCGCCGCAATCGCCATGTCCGCACCCTTCTTATCGATCTTCTCGGTAGAACGGCTGTAAAGAGAAAAGGCTTTTGTATCCCACACCTGCCAGTTGAAGTTTAAGGTTGTGGTATCAAAGGGAACGGGTTTGCGAAGAACGACAAAAGGCATTCCGAAAAGCTGAGCCAAGCCGGTGTCCTCATAATCCGTCTTCATCATGCGCACATGAGAGACGAAGTCTCCGGGCATATAAAAAGAGGAAAACTGCACGCCGAAGCGGTAGCCCTGAATCTTTTCAAAAATACCGGCAGCTATTCGCTGAGTAGTCTCACCTTTGTTGTATCCGGGATACATTCGATTGATATCGGAGTTATCCATCGCCCAGAAGCGCTTACCGACATTAACGGAGTACGGATTGGCACACGGAATCACCGTCACACCGTGACGGCGGATAAACCGCCCTTCTTCCTCAAAGCGCTTTAATGTTCGAACCATTTGGCCGGCAATATAGAGCTGCTGAATTTCATTGCCGCGCATATTGCCGATAATGCACATGGTCTTTTCAGGGCCGCCGAAGTGATAACTTTTTACTTCAAAGTCTTCGCGGTAGGCCGACTCCATTCTGAAAATAACTTCTTCTTTCATCGACGTTCTTCCTGAAGAATTCGGGCAATCAGAGACCCCTTATTTACAATAGGATATTCACGAAGCGTGAAGAGCAAACCATCGACTTCGGAGACGCATTCCTGACGAACCTCACCTGAAAGCGCATCTACAATTTGGCCAAAAATCTCGCCTCGTCTAACGTTATCGCTGTGACGAACCGTCGGGACAAACACACCCGGCTCTTCAGCATTCACAAAACTCACGGAGCGATCTAAAGAAACGATCGGCTGTTTAACAGGCTGGACCGGCCCGTCCCACATACCGAGATTCTGCATAAGATTCAGAATTCCGTTCACAAGCCGTTGACAATAATCCTGAGTAATTCTCATGCCGACGCCCGCCTCTACGACAAGAGTTTTAACGCCGATGGAATTTAAGCTGTAAGCCAACGTTGATTCGAGCACAGTAGAAGCTTGATGCACCCAAACAAAATCGACATCGAGCATGCTCGCGTATTTAACGAGTTTATCTGCCGTATTGATATTGACGCGAACCTGGGGAATCTCGCGCAGGAAGATATTGCTGGCGTGAATATCAATCGCCATTTCTGCGCCTTTGAATTCCTGAATCAATTTGCTTGCAACCCACTCCGTCGCCGCTCCGTCGGTACGTCCCGGGAAAATCCGGTTCATATCCAAATCAAAACCGGGAAATCCTCGCTGGATCGTATCGATGCCCATCGGGTTCAATGCCGGATAGACATCCAACACCCCTTTAAGGTGCTCACTCTTTTCACGAACGACTTTATTAAGCAAATAACAAATGTACTGTCCTTCAAGCTCATCGCCGTGAATTCCGGAAACGACGCAAAGTCTTTTAAGGCCTTCTACTGACGCAGCGTTATCAGGCAAGTGGCGGTTCTTGCGAATCACCAAAGACTCGCCGACCGGCATCTTTACTTTTATGACGTCTTCAATCATTCTCAAATTTCAACCAACTTACACTTTGCCGACATACTTTGATCCGCTGCGCCCATAAAGACGCCTCTTTCTAAAGCGCAAAAACTAAAGTCTGGTCCTTGTGAAATCTTGACGTAATTATCGTCACAGAATCTCTGATGCGTAGGATCCACTCCGATCCATGTTTCACCGTCAAAAACTTCTACCCAAGCATGAGAAGCACCTTCACCGGTGGTCAGTCCGGCAACGTAGCGACAAATAACGTTCTGAGTTCGTAAGAAAGCAAGAAGAATGTGCGCGAAATCCTGACAAACTCCGGCGCCGAGCTCCCACGCTTCATGGGCCGCAGTTACTGTTGTCGTAACGCCTTTTTGATAGCGGAAGTCTGTACCAATTTTTGTTAGCCAGTATTCAGCAAGGACGATGGGTGCGCCTTCAACTTTATTGGCTTCAAAATAATCTTTGAGCGTGCCGGTCAGCGTCGTAAGCTGAGTCGGATATCGATAGTAGGCAGCCGCACCGAAACTGCTGCGCTGCGAGGAATCGACCAATACTTCTCCTGTCGAGCAAAAAGAAAAGAAGGTATGTTTATTCTCGATGCTGCCCAGGAAAACTTTATTGCCTTGTCCGTCAAAGGTTTCTGACAGCCGGCAGCCCGGCTGACAGGTTAAAGAGATGCGCATCGGCTCCTGTCCCGGCTCCGAGAGCGGGACAGAGCGAAGCACAAATGTGTGATTCGAAACGGGTTCGGAAAACAACAGATCCGCCCTAAGCGAATACAAAAATTTTTTCATTGTATCGAGTTTTTAATTATTCAAGAGCTTCTGAACTGTTTCCAAAGCCACCAGCCGGGTCTCCGGATCATCATCAGCTAACTGGGCAAAATTTTTCAGAACACGCATTTTTTGACCGCTGTAGGCAATCTTTGCGCCCTGTAATCTGCGATCCAGTTTACCGATCGTCACGCCGATTGTTTCCCAGCTTTCTCCCAATCTCAGCTGCATGTCCAGGCGCTCAAGGTAACGGCCGGCTTTAACGAGACAGCGTTCTTGACCTGAAGAGAGATATTCGTCGATACTGCCCCAGAAAGCCAACAAGCGATCGATGACTTCAAAAGAACACAGAGCTCCGGAACCTTCTGCCTTCGCATCTTCCATCGCATCAAGTGCCAGCTGAATATAAGCCAAAGAGCGAGTCGAGATGGTATTCCGCAGCAAAATTCCGTCGTCGTAGGCTCGAGAAAGATTGCTGTACACCGAATCAGGGTTGAGCTCGTCGAAGAAGTAACTCGTCATAAAGTCAGACGCATCTTCGTAAACATCAGGAATGTTTAAAGCGGCACAAAATTCTTTATAAGCCGTCTCATCTGTATCAATCAGAACATCATAGAGGCCTTCGAGATAATTCAGCGTACGGTAGACACGTTCAACGTAGCGGCCGAGCCAAAATAAGTTTTCACCTTTTTCTATCGAGATAAAATCCATGTGTCTTTAAAGCCTCCGCCTTGAGAAGAGTTAACGACGAACGAATCCGGCTTGCGGGAAAAACGAGTAAGACCGCTGTGCCAAACTTTCGTTCCATTGGTTGAACTAATGACAAATGCACGAAGATCGCATTTGCGCTCTACGACCGTTCCGTCTTCGAGAACCGGCAGGTCAATAAAGTCGATCACTTCCTGAAGAATAAAGCGACGTGATTCAGTCTGAATTCTTACTTTCCAGGCTTCAAGCTCTTCTTGGTTTAAATCTTTACCAAAGAGAACTCCGTAACCGCCTGCTTCGGCAACATCTTTAATAACTAAGCGTTCGATGTTCGCCAGACAGTACTCTCTGTCTTCTTCGTAGAAAGGCAGATAAGTCGGTGCGTTTTTGAGGATCGGTTCTTCGCCCAGATAGTAACGAATCATCTTGGGAACGAAGTAATAAATACCCTTGTCGTCGGCAACGCCATTTCCGGGAGCATTGATAATCGCGAGGTTCCCTGCCCGATAGGCATTCATAATGCCCGGAACGCCGATAAGTGATTCAGGTTTAAAGGTCAAAGGATCAAGATAGTCGTCGGAGATTCGGCGATAGAGAGCGCCGACCAACTGTGGAGAACCCGATCTGCTCTTGAAATAGAGCTTATTGTCTTGTACGAACAAGTCATTGTGCATAACGAGAGGACATCCGGTCATCTCAGCCAAATAAGCATGCTCGAAGAAAGCAGCGTTGTACCTTCCCGGTGTCATGATGACGCAGCGGCCGCCGGGATTCACGCTTTCCATTGCTTCTCTTAAAAGGAGTCCGTAATCATCGTTGCGATCGACCGAGTTATTTTTAAATGTCTCCGGCGAAGCACGGCGAGCGAGTTTTCTGGCAATTAAAGGATAGGAAGCGCCTGAAGGAATGCGTAGGTTGTCTTCAAGAACGTACCAAGTTCCGTCTTTAGCTTGGACGAGGTCAATGCCTGAAATATGAGAGTAAATTCCGTTCGGCGGAACAAAGTTGTCACACGCCGGCAGGAAGCCGCTTGACGAAAAAGCGAAGTCTTCCGGAATCACGCCGTCAGCGACAATTCGCTTTTCCGTGTAGATGTCTCTCAAGAAGGCGTTGAGCGCATCGACACGCTGAATCAAGCCGGCTTCAATTTCAGCGAACTCATCCGCAGGAATAATTCGAGGAAGCGAATCGTAGGGGAACAGCTGCTCATGAAACTCGCCGTTTTTATAGATACCGAACTTCACGCCAAAGCGCGCAAGAAGCCCGTTTATAGCGGCGGTATTGGATATCAGAGAATCCATTATTTCTCCGTAAATTTCTGAGGTTGTTAGATATTCTTCAAAAATTATATGAGAGAGGAGAAGGCCGACACCCTTTAATTTGCAGAAATTTCAGTTGGAAGGAAATGAGGAAGGGTAATTACCAAGGAGGATTGTATTAATCCACATCTAACTTGAGGACAGATCTAATCTAAAAACGCCAAACCGGCTGTTGACGTGTTCACATCAATGCAACCGGCTTTTTAAACAAAAATGATTTCAAGCTGCTTTGTGTAGAAAGTCTTAGGCGGCTTCTTTATCTTTAGCTTTTTTCAGATTGTTCATTGCATAGGCAGCGCTGTTAACGATTTTTACTTCGCCGTTCTCTACGATAAACGTCACATTAGAGCGATGACCGTTTTCGATGCCTAAAATCTTCAAAATATGCTTCGGCAGAGTGACCTGTCCGTCAACCCAAACGATCGAATCAGAAGAGAAATTCGCAGACATATTGATCCTCCTTTATTTTTCACCTGGCCGACAGAACATTTTTGTAAATCCTTCGACCTAGGAAAATCACTAATTTCCTTAAATTTCTTACCTATGATTTTACCTGTTTTATGTGATTATTTAGATGTAAACCCTAATCTGAGTAAAAAAACGAACTCGTTTCTACGAAGAGAAGAAACAATTGATATCGAAGACTTGAAGAAAGAAAAAAGCAGCTTTTTGAAATTTATATTAGAATGCGACTTCTTGGCGGCCCGATGGTGAAATTGGTAGACACAAGGGACTTAAAATCCCTCGGCGCAAGCTGTACCGGTTCAAGTCCGGTTCGGGCCACCAAATCTCCCTCTTCTCCTCATCATAAATTCTCTTCCCTCACAATATTTGTTGGGGTCGCTCAACCCTTTGGTTCATCACGGGAATCATTGAACGTTATTGGTCTATGCATTTTCCTGAAACTTTTGGGAAATGCGAACCATCTACAGCTCCCTGCACCATTTCAGAAAGACCACAGTCCAAACCTTTTTCTTAGCGAATTTAGGGGATTCTTCTCACTTTCCCAACAAAACCGTTACAACAGACAAAAATAAAACCTAATTTTCGAAACATTCGAAAATCTTCGGAAAGTAAGGCTAACGCGATAAAAAAGGAATTGCTTTGAAACCAAAGTAAATTCCTTCTAATGGCTTAACTGAATCTATGTCGGTTCGGCCAACACAAAAAGCCTCGAATAGAGGCTCCTTGTTAATCCGGATAAGGTCAAGAGGCCTCAGTAGCCGGATCTAATATTTAATCAAATTGATTTCAGCTCGCCTTAAGGCGATTTCGTTGTTGAAAGAATGTAACTAGATATTGCCACAACTATCAAAAGCTTCAATACTACATTCTTCTAACAACTACTGAAACGATACATTGAAGTTTTTAAAAGATCCGCCTGTCACGTTTCAATAACTATTGAAACTCCAGTCCTCGGCGTTGGACTCGAACTCTAAGGTTTCAATACTACATTCTTCCAACGATTACTGGAACTGTCTAGTGGCGTAGCCAGAATCTTTTTCTAAAAAGTCTCAGAATCACATTCTTCTAACTGTCGCTGAGACCAAATATTCGGCGTCCAAGAGCGAGACAAACTTTCGTTTACACCCTACTCCACTTCGGTACAATCATCCACGTTGTAAACAAATGCCACTCTCGTCAAAAAGATAGTTGCCTAATCTTTGTCAGTTTGCGAAAAACTCGCTCTCGCCTTTCTGGAATAGTGGATGAGAAACGGATGCTTCGAGGGAACGGCAAGAAAAGCAACAGCGCCAAGAATCAATGCCCCGCCAATACACTCCCAAGAATTAACGCTCACCCCAAGAAATATCATGCTCAGTAGAGTTGCAGCTACTGGGTCGAAGGTCTCCATCATGCCAGCAATATCTGCCGGGATAATTTCGGCAGCCGCTTGGAAAAGCCAAAACGCCGCAATCGTTCCGAAAAGCACAATAAACGCATAAGCCAAAATTGAGTAGACGGTCCAGTCCAAAGGTTCGTTCCAAAAGTGACTGAACAACGTCACAGTAACGCCGGTAAGCAAAAGTGCCCAGCTCGTTGCTAACCCGGAACCGACACGCGCAATAAATTTTTGAGGCAACAGAACATAAAAAGCACCTGTGATTCCAGATCCGATACCGGCCCAAAAGCCGATACCTGAGACGTTGAAGTTTTTAAATGATCCGCCGGTTACGACTAGAACCACTCCGGCTACAGCTACAAGTCCGCAAAAAACTTCTTTCACAGTGAGCCGTTTATGCTGAAATACCACCATGAAAATCATGATCCACAATGGAACAGTTGCAGTTAAAACAGCGGCAAAAGGTGCGTTTGCGTATTGAATACAAACAAAGAACGTTAATTGCGTTCCGATGATTGTTAGCGTGTAAATTATCAGATCGATAATGTTCTGCTTGGTTTCAAATACTTTCAGAGCCCCCTTCTTTAAAAGAAAGAACTCAATGCCAACGAAGATCGAGCCTGCAAGGAGCATGCGTATAGAGATCAAATCCATCGGTGTAAAGTGACAATTTTGAAGTAAATACTGTCCTGCAACACCCATTGATCCCCAAAAAACAGCCGCTAGTCCGGCCATCGCCATGCCTTTTAATGTTTTATTCATCCTCGTCTCCTCTGGTTCTTGAGTTTGCCAGTTTTGTGATGGGATAGAACGAGTTCCTACTCTTTTTAAGAAATCCTATTTTTCAGAAAATTCCTTACTTTTTTCAGCAAGATAAAAGCCATGAATAATGCGAAAATTCGCCTATGAATTTCGATAACTATCGCCGAATACTTCACCTCGACCTCGACGCTTTTTTCGCTTCCGTTGAACAGCGAGATAATCCTTCGCTTCAAGGGAAGGCAATTGCCGTCGGATTAAATTCCGCTCGAGGTGTCGTTGCGTCTGCTTCTTACGAAGCAAGAAAGTTCGGAGTACGTTCCGCAATGCCCTCCTCAGTTGCCGCAAGGCTATGTCCAAATTTGATTTTTGTTCCCGGACGAATGGACGAGTACAAAAAAGCATCAGCCGAAGTCTTCGAAATTTTTTCTCGCTACACAAATCTCATTGAACAAGTCTCTATCGATGAGGCATTCTTAGACGTCACAGACGTCTGGCGCGACTATGGTTATGCGATGGAAATCGCAAAGCTCATCAAAGAAGATGTTCGTCGTGAAGTCGGTCTCATTATTTCTGCCGGCGTTTCCTACAACAAATTCCTCGCCAAAATCGCAAGCGACTGGCGCAAGCCCGACGGCTTATGCGTGATCCATCCGAATGCGGCACTTAAGTTCATTGATCGTCTTCCTGTGAAGGCTATTTGGGGCGTCGGTCCGGTAACCTCGCAAAAGATGGAGGCCCTCGGCATCTTTACCGGAAAAGATTTGCGAGAAAAAGATCTTTCATTTTTAGTCGAGCAATTCGGCAGTTCGGGACTGTCGTATTACAACTTTGCCCGGTGTATTGACGATCGTCCTGTCAGAACCGAACGCATCCGCAAACAGGTCAGCGCTGAGATCACACTCTCCAAAGACGAAGGAAATCTCAATAAGTTAGAAGATACGCTCTCGGAACTGACGGACTATCTGATGACGCGTCTGCGTAAAAATGATTTCCTCGGTCGCTCGCTGACGTTAAAAGTACGTTTCCATAACTTCAAGACAATCACAAGAACTCAGACGTCTAACTCAGTCTTTAATGAGAAATCCCAAATCCTCAAAACAGCTGAGTCTTTGCTTGAAAAAATCGATTTCAACCATCAGACCGTTCGCCTCCTCGGAATCGCCATTGGAAACCGCCTGGAAGAAGACACCGAAAACATGTTGAATCTCGGCGATATGGACGAGCTTACACCCAGGCTTCTTTAAGGCGCCGACGGACTTGACTGAGTCGAGACGCGGAGCGCCGTAAAAATTGCAAAGGTCTGAAGAATCGCAACACCGAAAAGAACGGCTGTAAACATACCGACGTCAAGAAGCGGTCCAAACAAAATCGGTGTCAGAGACTGACCCACATCCATTCCGCAATAAGTAAAACCGTAAACGCGGCCAAATGATTTCTTTCCTAACTTCGCAACCGTCGCTCCGCGAATCATAATGTCTCGACTTGGAGCAGCCACGCCTGTTCCCAGACCCATCAGACACATTAAAACAACTGCCCAGTATCCGGTCAGGATCTGAGACGCCAGAATAGCCGCCATCACAGCAGCAAACGTAAGGCACAGTGCCACAACGCGATTGCTCGAGATCTTATGCTGGTTCGTTAAAAACCCGCCGATCAAAGCGCCCGCGCCGGCGCCCAAGAGATAAGCTGTCAGAGCCGCCGAAGCTCCGGTCAGATTCAAGTGATAGGCATTCTTGAAGATCGTCTGCGAAAAGCTTTGAAGAACGCCGAAGGCCCCAGACGTAAAGAAGAAAAACATGAAGCAGTACCATACATCCGGCACTCGCAGAAATCCGAAAGTCCCCTCTTCTTTCTCTTTCGGAGTCGGCGGTGTAGTGTCACGAACGGAATCTCGAGAGAAAACGCCTCTAAATACAAGCTCGATGACAAGAACAATCAGCGCTACCGAAGAAGCTGCAAACGCCGCACCTCTCCAGCCGAACAAGCCCGCTGTCGTTACCATGAAGAAAGGACAAATTGCCCAGCCGATATTGCCGGTGATGTTATGCCAGGCAAAAGCGTGACCCAAGAAGCGATCCCGAATGTTGTAGTTCATCAGCGAATAATCGCTCGGATGGAACACCGAGTTGCCGGCGCCGGCCAGCATCGCCGAGAGATAAAGCATCGGCACATTTTCTGCCATGCCTAAAGCCACGGCACTGGCAATCAGCAAAACCAGGCCTGTATACATTGAGGTCCGGCCGCCCACTTTATCAACCAGAAAGCCGCTCATCGACTGGCCGACTGCGCTCGTGACAAAGAACGTTGTCATCAAGGTTCCGCCCTGAAGGAAATTCATTCCGAAGTGCGGAAGAATCCAAGGGAACAACGACGGAATCACTAAGTGATAGAAATGAGAGCTGGCGTGGGCGATCGAAACGAGAAAAATCGCGAGGATGTCGTGACCGCGAGTTCCTTGTGCGTACATGGCGTGGCTTAAGAGTGTTTTTTCTTATTCTATCCCTCGCGTCTTCCAAAATAAGTTAGGGCCGAGAGATTGTTGGTCTCTCAGCCTCTTAACTCAGATTTGATCAGACGATCTTATCGATTGTCTTTACGGTCTTCAAAAATGAATTTTCCGTCAACATAGTCCACAAACACCGTGTCTCCCGGAGCGTATTTACCCTTAAGGATATCCACCGCAATCTGGTTCTCCAGATAGTCTTGGACAGCACGGCGCAGCGGACGTGCACCGAACAGCGGATCAAAGCCGACCTTACCGATTTCGTCCAGAGCCGCTTCGGTAACATCCAATCCAATATTCTGCTGCTCCATACGTTTAGCAAGCTTACGAATCTGGATACGGGCGATTTCGCGAATAGCCTTCTGATCAAGGGCATTGAAGACAACGATTTCATCAATACGGTTAATGAATTCGGGTCTGAAGTGCTTCTTGACTTCGTCCATTACGGCTTCCTTCACAACTTCAGGATCTTCACCCTGACGGTTCATAATTTCCTGAGAACCGAGGTTGGAAGTCATAATGATGACGGTGTTCTTGAAGTCAACCGTGCGTCCCTGACCGTCGGTCATACGGCCGTCGTCCAATGCCTGAAGCAGGATGTTGAAGACATCCGGGTGAGCTTTTTCAACTTCGTCGAGAAGAATCACGCTGTAAGGTTTACGGCGTACGGCTTCTGTTAAGTAGCCGCCTTCTTCATAGCCGACATATCCCGGAGGCGCTCCGATCAAACGAGCCACGGAGTGTTTCTCCATGAATTCGCTCATATCGATACGGATCATGGCGTCCTCAGTGTCGAACAGGAATTCGGCCAAAGCCTTGGTGAGCTCCGTCTTACCGACGCCTGTCGGACCGAGGAAGAGGAAGGAACCATAAGGACGGTTCGGGTCGGACAGGCCGGCACGAGAACGAAGGATGGCGTCAACGACTTTATCAACCGCTTCTTTCTGTCCGACAACGCGCTTGCCGATGTACTTGGCCATATCCAAAAGTTTCTGGCGTTCGCCTTCCATCATCTTGGAGACCGGAATACCGGTTGCGCGGGAAACCACTTCAGCGATTTCTTCAGCGCCTACCTGCGTACGCAGGAGCTTCGGTTTTTCATCGTAGAGCTTGGTTTCTTCTTTTTCTTCCTTCACCAGCTGTTTTTCAAGTTCGGGAAGTTTGCCGTACTGGATCGCAGCGAGTTCTTCATACTTGCCGGAACGACGAAGCTCTTCCATCTTGGTCTTGAGCTTGTCGATTTCGTCACGGACTTCTTTAGATCCTAACGCGGCGTTCTTTTCTTTCTTCCAGATTTCTTCCAAATCGGAATACTCGCGGCTTAACTTAGCGATTTCTTCTTCCAAACCGCTCAAGCGTTTCTTGCTGGCTTCGTCTTTTTCTTTCTTAACGGCTTCACGTTCAATCTTCAATTGAATCAGGCGACGGTCCAGCTTATCGAGTTCTTCAGGCTTGGAGTCAATTTCCATCTTGATGCGCGCTGCCGCTTCATCAATCAGGTCAATAGCCTTGTCCGGAAGGAAACGATCGGTAATGTAGCGGGCGGAAAGTTCAGCAGCAGCCACAATCGCCGGGTCGGTAATTTCGACACCATGATGAACTTCGTACTTTTCCTGCAGACCGCGCAGAATAGCAATCGTGTCTTCGACGCTCGGTTCGTTGACGATCACTTTCTGGAAACGACGTTCCAGAGCGGGATCTTTTTCGATGTACTTTCTGTACTCGTCCAAGGTCGTCGCACCGATCACATGCAGTTCACCGCGGGAAAGTGCAGGTTTGAGCATGTTGCCGGCATCCATTGCACCTTCTGTCTTACCGGCACCTACCACTGTATGGATTTCATCGATAAACAGAATGATACGGCCTTCTTCGGCAACCACTTCTTTCAGCAGTGCTTTCAGACGTTCTTCGAATTCGCCGCGGTATTTCGCACCGGCGACAAGTCCTGCCATATCGAGACTTAAGACGCGTTTGTTGCGCAGTGTGTCGGGCACTTCACCGTTCACAATACGCTGTGCTAAGCCTTCAACCACAGCGGTCTTACCAACACCGGGTTCGCCGATAAGAACAGGATTGTTCTTACTTCTGCGCTGCAGAATCTGCATCGCACGACGAATCTCGTCATCTCGCCCGATCACAGGGTCGAGCTTTCCTTCTTTGGCCTTTTCGGTTAGGTCAACCGTGTATTTCTTTAGGGCTTCACGATTGTTCTCAGCTTCGGGATTGTCCACTTTTTCACCTCCGCGCACGGATAAAATTGCATTTTCTAGGCTCGGTTTATTGAGGCCTTCCTCTTGCGCAAGGTGTGCGGCGTCACACTTGCTGTCGCATAAAGCTAAAAGGAAGAGATCGGTGGAAATGAATTTATCGCCGAGTCTTTCGGCCTCCCTTTCCATCGAATTAAGAATTGCCATCAACTCACGGCTGATTTGGACATTGTCGGCAGCTCCGGAAACTTCCGGCAGTTTGCCGATCGCTTCCTTCACCTTACGTTCGAGTTCTCTGACTCTCACGCCGGAGCGCTCTAAGAGCGTCCTTCCGGTGCCCTCGGTGTCCTTTAATACCGCAAGCAGCAAGTGAAGCGGATCGATGTACTGCTGGGAACGCTCAACAGCCATCGATTGTGCTTCTCCGAGCAACTCTTGGAACCGAGTTGTAAATTGATCTTGACGCATAAGAGTTTGAATCTCCTTTTGTTAAGGAAACATTCGGAATCAACTCCTGTTCCCCTATGCGTCTATTCTGAAGAGTCCGCGGAGACGGACGTGCGTTTTTCTCTTATTTTGAGCTTATTTGGTCCACCTGGATTTTGCAGCTTCGTCGGTCTCTTTGGCCTGTACCCAACGGGTGCCCTCGCCCACCTTTTCCTTCTTCCAGAACGGGGCTTCGGTCTTTAAGTAGTCAATAATGAACTCGCAGGCTTTAAATGCTTCCCCGCGATGGGCGCCGGAAACGCCGACAAAAACGATCTGATCCGTGGCGAATAATTCGCCGACACGATGAATCACGGTCGCATCCATAATGTCCCAGCGCTTCTTTGCCTCTTCCACAATGGCCGTAAGGGCTTTTTCGGTCATGCCGGGATAGTGCTCCAACGTCATGGAAGCGACCTCGTCACCTTCGTTAAGGTCGCGAACCGTGCCTAAAAACATCACGACGGCGCCGACTTTGGGAGACGCATGCAGTGCCGCTACTTCAGCCTGAACATCAAAGTCTTCTGTTTGAACTGCAATCTTCATTGACGCCTCTTATAAGTTGAATTCTGTGAATGGGATGTAGGTCACCAAATCGCCCTTCTTCAAGTCAGCTTCAGCCGGAATGTCGGCTAAGCCATCTGCCCAGGTGCAGGAGCTGAGCACTGCCGAGTTTTGAGTTCGGTAGTTTTCCAGCTCTCCGGCGCCGTTGCGGCGGACACGGATGAATTCGCGGCGGGATCCGCACTTGTAATCAAAGGCCAGCGGAAGGATATAACCCTTCACATCAATCTGGCCGCGACCGGAAAGTTTAAGAATCAGCGGCTGAGCAAACAGCAGGAAGGTCACAAAGCCGGAGACGGGATTGCCGGGAAGGCCGATAAACGGAACGCCGCGAACTTCACCTTTGGCGACCGGTTTGCCCGGCTTCATGGCGATGCGCCACATCTGCATCTTACCGAGCTCTTCAACGGCTCGGCGAATAAAGTCGGCTTCGCCTACGCTCATGCCGCCGCTGGTCAGAATGAAATCAGACTTGCGTGAGGCTTTACGGAAAGCTTCCAGAGTTGCTTCAAACGTATCAGGAATATTGCCGTAATCCACCACATCGCAGCCCAGCTGATGGAGCAGTCCGCGCAGGACAAAGCGGTTGGAGTTGTAGATGCCGCCCTCGACAAGCTTTTCTCCCGGCATCGCGAGTTCATCACCGGTGAAGAAAAGCGAAACACGAATCGGACGATAAACCTTAACTGTGGAAACGCCGATGCTCGCGGCAACGCCGAGCGCCGGAGGCGTTAAGCGGTCACCCTTCTTCAATACAGTCTGGCCGACATCAATATCGCAGCCTGCTCTTCGAATCCAGGCACCGGCTTTAGGATCACAATGGAATTCAACGCTGCCGTCTTCCATCTCGGAAGCTTCTTCCTGAGGTATAACCGCATCGGCTCCCGGAGGGATGGGGGCGCCGGTGAAGATGCGGGCGACAGTGTCGGGTTCAAGTTCAGTACCGACGTGGCCGGCAAAAATTCGCTGAGAAACCGGGAAATTGCGGCGACCGCCTGCAAAATCGGCGCAGCGAACGGCATATCCGTCCATCTGAGAATTATCCAGAGGAGGGACTTTAATTTCGGAGACGATGTCTTGGGCGAGGATCTTGCCTGCCGAATAAAGGGTCACCATATCTTCTACTTCGGCAACCGCCTCCGCACCTTCCAAAATCTTTGCTTTTGCTTGTTCAACTGTCAGCATTTCCGTGTTTCTCCGTCTTCGAGACCAAGCTCTCGAACTATGAAGCGAGTAATGGTTTCGGCATCATTTATATCAAAAATCGGCAGATTTCCAAATGCCGGGTGTGTCGTATCGGTCACGACCGCAGCGATGCGCTTGTCGTGTGCGCAAATCGGTGTTTCATGCCGTTCGAGCTTGCGCCAAACCTCCAGACGAAGCGCTTCCTGCTCTTCGGTCTTAAAGCCTTCGACAATCACGATGTCCGCAGGATCTAAATGACGAATTAAATCCGACAGCGTGGGCTTTTCTTTCGGCGTCTCGGTGAGCATGGCCCAGCGTTCGTCGGTATGCACAATAACCTGCGTCGCACCTGCTTCACGAAAACGATAAGAATCCTTCCCGGGCTTATCGATATCGACATTGTGATGGGCGTTTTTAACGGCCGAGACTTTGAGGCCGCGCTCAGCGAGCAGCGCGATGATTTTTTCGATCAGGGTAGTTTTGCCGCTGCCGGAGTATCCAACAAAATTAACAATCTTCATAAAAACAAAAAGGCCTGCGGTTAAGCAAGCCTCTTCAAATTAAAACTTATTTCCCGACGTCATGCTCGGCGAGGAAATTTTTAACCAACTGCGCATCCGCAGGCATTTCCAGCACTTTCTGCGGTTTTTCGAGCAGATCTTCGTAGCCGGCCGGAACCGGAGGTTCAAAGCCGACGGCTTCTTTAATCGTAGCTGCAAATTTAGCAGGTAATGCGGTTTCCAAACAAATGGTCTTTACACCCGGGATTCGTTCTTTCATTGCCGCATTGATGCCGTCCGCTGTGTGCGGATCCACAAGGAAGCCGTACTGATCCCAAACGCGCTTGATGCAGGCCAAACGGTCGGCGTGGGTGCTTCTGGAAGCGGTAAAGCCGCTTGCCTTCACAGCTGCCCATTCTTCTGCATTGAGAAGGAATTCCTTCTTCTGAGCCAGCTCGGTCCAGAGCTCTACCACACGCTCAGGATTTCTGCCAGTGATGTCGTAGATATAGCGTTCGAAGTTGGAAGCCTTGGAAATATCCATGGACGGAGAACTCGTCACAAAGGTATGTGCAGAATCGCGAATGCGATAGCGGCCGCTGCGGAAGAATTCATAGAGGACATCGTTTTCATTGGTAGCTACGATCAGACGAGCCACAGGGAGCCCCATCTGCTTGGCGATCCAGCCTGCTAAAACGTCACCGAAGTTGCCGGAGGGCACGGAGAATGTGACTTCTTCATCTTCGGATTCGGTAGCTTGGAGCCAAGCGCTGAAGTAGTAAATGACCTGAGCGGCAATTCGTGCCCAGTTAATGGAATTCACAGCGCCGATGTGATGCTCGGTCTTAAAGGTCAAGTCGCCGGATACGGCTTTGACGATATCCTGAGCATCATCAAAACTGCCTTGGACGGCAATATTGAAAATGTTCTTATCCTGCAGGGAATACATCTGAGCTTTCTGGAATCTGCTCATGCGGCCGGCTGGCGAAAGCATGAAGACCTGAATGCCTTCACGGCCTTTCATAGCGTATTCGGCTGCGCTGCCGGTATCTCCGCTCGTGGCGCCGAGAATATTCAGGCGGGTTTCTTTGCGGGCGAGCACAAACTCAAAGAGCGAACCCAGGTACTGCATCGCCATGTCTTTAAAGGCGAGCGTCGGACCGTTGGAGAGCTCGAGAATGCCGAAGTCATTTTCCAGCCAAACGACGGGCGCGATTTTTTTGAAATCCGTGCCTTCGCGGCCGTGACAGTAAACTTCGGGCGTGTAAGTGGTTTCGCACAGACGGGCGATATCCGAGCGCTGCATATCTTTGGCAAAAAGACTTGTCACGGCAGTCGCGAGCTGAGCGTAAGAGAGGCCGCGCCAGTTCTTTAGAGTTTCTTTCGAAACCTGCGGGTAGACCTTAGGCACGAACAAGCCGCCGTCACGCGCCAAACCCTGAAGAACAATTTCGCTGTAAGAGGCGGCGGGCACGCCGCCGCGTGTAGACACGTATTGCATTACTGTAATTCTTCCTTTCTCAGAAGCACGATGGCGCCGCGGACATTGGCCAGCTGCTGCATCGTACGGATGGCTCTTTGAATATCCGCTTCACGGGTGCTGTGCGTCAGCAGAATGATTTCGGTAGAAGCGTCCTCCAAAGGTGCTTCTTTCTGGATCAAAGACTCAATAGAAATCTTGTTGTCGGCCAGAATACGGGCGATTTCCGCCAAAACGCCGGGTTTGTCTTCAACGGGAATGCGCAGGTAGTAAGAGCAGACCGTATCACCGAAGTCAGCAAAAGATTTGGCTTTCGGGTTATGCGTTGTGGTCGGCATACGAGGACGCTCGGAGACAGCCACTTCCGCAGTACGAGCGATATCGATCAAGTCTGCAACCACGGCAGAACCGGTCGGCTCAGAGCCGGCGCCTTTGCCGTAGTAAAGAGAACTTTCGGCGGCGTCGCCTTTCACAACGACGGCGTTCATCGCGCCTTCTACATTGGCGAGCAGGCGGCGTGTGGGAACAAGCGCCGGATGGACGCGAAGTTCGATGCCGTAATCGGTGTACTTGGTGATGCCAAGCAGCTTGATGCGGTAGCCGAGTTCTTCGGCAAACTTAATGTCTTTGGCTTCCAGATGTGTAATGCCTTCGATATGAACTTTAGACATATCGACCGGAACGCCGAAAGCAATAGCCGAGAGAAGCATCAGTTTATGAGCGGAGTCCGTACCTTCGATGTCGAAGGTCGGATCGGCTTCGGCGTAACCCAAGCGCTGAGCTTCTTTGAGCACATCGTCGAAACTGCGTCCGGTATCACGCATGGTAGAGAGGATGAAGTTGCAGGTTCCGTTGATGATGCCGGCGATCGAAGAGACGCGGTTGGCGGCTAAGCCTTCGCGCAGCGCCTTAACAATCGGAATGGAACCGGCAACGGCGGCTTCAAAGGCGACATTGACGCCTTTGGCCTGAGCGGCAGAGAAAATCTCGTTGCCGTGTTCTGCCAGCAAAGCTTTGTTTGCGGTCACGACATGCTTGCCGGCGTCGATAGCGGCCAAAATCAAAGATTTTGCAGGCTCGATGCCGCCCATGGCTTCAACCACAACGTTGACTTCCGGGTCATTAACCAGATCATGCCAATCGTTGGTGACGATCACATCTTCGTCGACCAGAAGTTTAACGCGGTCGACATTGCGGACGGTCACGCGTTTGACCGAGATCGGCGCACCCGCTCTTTGTCTGATTAAAGAATGGTTTCTTTCTAAGATGTCGTACGTGCCTTTGCCGACATTACCGAAACCGGCCAAACCGACTTTGATTTCCGTTGCCATTTCCTCTCCTTGCGTTTAACTATTTTTTCTTGGAAGCTGCTTTTGCCTTGGGTTTCTTAGAACCCTTGGTAGGAATGTTCTTGACCTTGGCGAATTTGGGTGCTGCCGGTTTCTTTTCCGGAGCAGCTGGGGCCGGCTCGCCCTTCCAGCGACGATGGAATTTCTTCGTCTTGGGCTGGATCAGACCGTCTTCTTTGAACATCTGACGAATACCGCGCAGGGCCTGACGAATACGATCGGCGTTTTCGATCAGGGCGATACGCACAAAGCCTTCACCGTATTCACCGAAACCGATGCCGGGAGAAACGGCGACCTTGGCTTTCTCCAGCAGGCGTTTGGAGAATTCCACGCTGCCCATGGACTTGTAGAACTCGGGGAGCTCAGCCCAGATATACATGGAGGCCTTGGGTTTTTCTACCATCCAGCCTAAGTCATGCAGGCCTTTGACCATCACGTCGCGACGGTGTTCGTATTCTTTTCTGACTTCTTCGACGCATTCCTGAGGACCGTTCAAGGCTTCGATCGCGCCGACCTGAATCGGTGTGAAAGTGCCGTAGTCGTGATAGCTCTTGATACGAGTCAGTGCGCCGACAAGTTCACGGTTTCCGACCATGAAGCCGATACGCCAGCCGGCCATGTTGTAGCTCTTACTCATCGTGAAGAACTCGACGGCCACGTCTTTAGCGCCCGGGACCTGCATGATGGAAGGCGCCTTGAATCCGTCGTAGACGATGTCGGCGTAGGCCAAGTCGTGAACGATGTAGACGCCGTGCTTCTTAGCCAGGGCGACGAGTTTTTCAAAAAAGTCGAGATCTACGCACTGAGCGGTCGGGTTGCTCGGGAAACCCAGAATCATGAGTTTGGGTTTCGGGGTCGTTTCCGTCACGGCTCTTTCGAATTCGCTGAAGAAATCGATGCCGGGGCCCATGCGGACGCTGCGGACATCGGCACCGGCGATGATGGAACCGTAAATATGAATCGGGTAGCTCGGATTCGGAACGAGGACCGTGTCGCCACGATCGCAGGTTGCGAGCATCAGGTGAGCGATACCTTCCTTGGAGCCGATCGTAACGATGGCTTCTTTGTCCGGATCAATATCGACGTCCCAGCGTCTCTTGTACCAATCGCTGATGGCCTTGCGAAGACGAGGGATACCACGGGAAGCGGAATAGCCGTGGGTTCCGGGGCGCTGCGCCACTTCGACCATCTTGTCGACGATGTGCTTCGGTGTGTCGCCGTCGGGGTTGCCCATGCTCAAATCAATGATGTCCTCTCCGCGATGACGGGCCGCCATCTTCAGTTCGTTGGTAATGTTAAAGACGTAAGGCGGGAGTCGTTTAATGCGGGGAAAATCGTTATTCATGTGGACCTTCACTTGTTTGTTATCAGTAATCTTTTGAGTTTAATTGAAACATTTCGATTTAAAGATGAATCAAACAGTTTTTGCTGGACGTTCTGTCAACAGGCACAAAAAAACCTCCGACTCGCAGAGGTTTTCTTGGAAAGTTTTGGGTTAGAGGGCATCACTCGCAAAATCCGCCAGGCGGGATCTCTCGCCGCGCTGCATCGTGATGTGCCCCGAGTGCGGCCAGCCTTTGAAGCGGTCTACCACATAGGTCAGACCGGAGGACCCTTCCGTCAGGTAAGGTGTATCGATCTGAGCGATGTTGCCCAAGCAGACGATCTTGGTACCGGGACCGGCACGCGTGATCAGCGTCTTCATCTGTTTCGGCGTTAAGTTCTGAGCTTCGTCAATGATGACGAACTTATTCAGGAAGGTACGGCCGCGCATGAAGCTCATAGACTTAATGCGGATTCTGGAGCGAATCAAATCTTCAGAAGCTCTGCGACCCCAGTCGGATCCGTTGCCGCTGCCGCGGTTCAGAACTTCGAGGTTATCGTCAATGGCACCGAGCCACGGAGCCATCTTCTCTTCTTCCGTGCCCGGCAGGAATCCGATATCTTCGCCCACGGAAATGGTGGCACGCGTGATGATGATTTCGTTGAAGCGTCTCTGCTCCATCGTCTGGGTCAGACCTGCTGCCAGCGTGAGCAGCGTCTTACCGGTACCGGCTTGGCCGAGCAGCGTCACAAAGTCGATGTTCGGATCCATCAGGAGATTGAGCGCAAAGGCCTGCTCTCTGTTTCTGGCGTTAATGCCCCAAACCGTGTGCTTCGGATTGAGGTAGTCATCAATCAAACGCACGGTGGCGCGGTTGCCTTCGACCGACATGACCTGTGCATAGAACGGTGTGGCGCCTTCCTGTTCATACCAAATGAACTGGTTCACGAGGAAGCTCGGAACGAGAGACCCTTCGATCTGATACCAAGTACGACCGTCTTTCTGCCAAGACTTGAGGTTTCTGCCGTGTTCGTCCCAGAAGTTGGCTGGCAACTTGAGCGTTCCTGAGTAAAGGATGTCGCTGTCCTCGATCATCTTGTCGTTGTAATAATCTTCAGCGACAAGGTTGAGGGCGGCAGCCTTCAGACGCATGTTGATGTCTTTAGACACCAAGACGACGTCGCGGTCTTTGACGCTTTCCTTCAAGCCTTCCACCACGGAAAGAATCTGGTTGTCGGCTTTGCCCTGCGGCAGCATCGGAAGCTTCACGTCAAAGGGCTTGGTCTGAATGAACAGACGGCCAGTTGCTTCACCGTGGTTCAGTGTTTCAAGCGGAATGCCTTTGTCGATCGGGCCTTCCAAATTCTGCAGGATGCCGTCAAGCGTACGGCTGACCTGACGAGCGTTGCGGGCCACGTCGGTCATACCGCTCTTGTGGTTATCGAGCTCTTCGAGCGTCATCATCGGCAGATAGATATCGTGTTCCTGGAAGCGGAAGATACTCGTCGGATCGTGCAGCAGCACGTTGGTATCAAGCACATAAAGTTTGTTCTTGCCGTCGTGCTTGAGATTTTTGTTTCTTCTGTGTGCCAGCGTCGTTTCTTTGAGAACCTCTTTGGTTTCAACCGGCGCGGCGGCTTTAACTTCCTGCTTGGCTTCTTTAGCGGAAATCGGTTCAACGGTTGTTTTCGTGCGCAGAGTCTTCGCTGCTACAGCAGGTTTAGCTGCCGCCTTGGTTTTACGAGGCGCGCGGGCTGCTGTCGGTGCCGGCACCTGTGTCGGCAGTTCGGCCGGAATGTCGGTGAGGACAGATCCCTTAGCGACCGGGGCTTTTGGTAATGGCATATGTGTTCCTTCGGGCTCTTCTTTAGAGGAGAGCGGCTTAAAAACCTATTCTTTCTTTGATGCTCGCCGTCTCAATCAAATTACGAGAGCCGCAATTACAATGCCGATCATTGTAAAGGCCAGTCCGAGTTTGATGACGATCCCGATCATCATTCCGAGCCATGTGGCAAAACCGACCTTACCGCTTTTGAGAAGGTCTCGATGATCAATAAATTCGCCGATGGCTGCGCCGAGCAGCGGCATAAAAATCAACCCCCATAAACCGGTGAAGATGCCGATAATGGTACCGATAAAGGATCCTAAAATGCCGAGTTTGGTTGCCCCGGCTTTCTGCGCGCCGAGCGTCTGTGCAATCCAGTCGACAATCAGACCGATAACGGTCAGCACGGCAAGAATCACCAGCGTCATCACGCTAATTTCGTTGTAATGATCGATGAATGCGGCCAGCCACGCACCTGCAAAGATGAGCGGAAGCCCCGGAATCATCGGGACGATAGTGCCTGCAAAGCCGATGACCATGAGGGCAGCGGCGATGACCCAAAGAATAATATCCAGCATTGATTAATAACCTGCGTGCATTTGTGCCGGTGTGGCTCTGCTGACAAAACGCGTATACATACCTTGGAAGATCAGATTCACGGTACCGGTCGGACCGCTTCGCTGCTTGGCGATAATTGCTTCGGCATCGCTCGGCGCATTGGAATCCACCGCCGGCATCGGCTGACCGTCTTCCCCCATGTCGTCCGTCTTCTGCTGATAAGCGACTTCACGGTACAGAAAGATGATGACGTCGGCGTCCTGTTCGATAGAGCCGGACTCTCGCAAGTCACTCATCAGCGGACGCTTGTTGGGACGGGTATCCACTTCACGCTTTAACTGAGAAAGCGCGATCACGGGAACCTTCAGTTCACGGGCAAGACCCTTGAGGCCGCGGGAAATTTCAGCAATTTCCTGGGCGCGGTTCGCGTCATTGCGTCCGCCGGATTCGCCGGACATCAGCTGGAGGTAGTCAACCACGATCAGACCGAGCTTGCCGCCTACACGGCTCATCAGCTGACGGGCGCGGCTGCGCAGATTCAAAATGGAAATACCGGCGGTATCGTCGATGAAGATCGGCGCTTTTTCCAGAGATTCGGCGGCGTCGTAGAATCCGCGCCAGTTTTCCAGATGACCGGTTTTGAGTTCTGACTGTGGAATTTCTCCCTTGGCGCTGAGGAGACGACCGGTAACTTCTTCGGCTGACATTTCCAGCGAGAAGACCCCGACAGGCAAGCCTTGATTGCTGCCGACGTGCAGCGCGATATTCAAAGCAAACGCGGTTTTACCCATGGCCGGACGACCGGCGATGATAATGAGCTGACCGTCATGCATACCGCTCGTCATACGGTCGAGATCCGGGAAGCCCGTGCTAGTGCCGGAGACATTGCTCGGGTTGTCAATCTCGGAGAGTTCACGAAGATGATCCGTGTAATCGGCCAAAACCGCGTCGATTTTTTGGAAACCGCTGGACGAGCGGGACAAATCCTCACTGATGCGAAGGACTTTTGCCTGAGCTTCGTCCAACAAATCCTTGGCTTCGCGAGCGCCAGGATTCATGGAGTCATTGATGATGTCGTTACCGGTTGTAATTAAACGGCGGCGAATCGAACGGTCGCGAATAATTTCCGCGTAGCGCAGAACGTTAGCCGCACCCGGACTGTAATCCGCGAGTCGGTTGAGATATTCGAGGCCGCCGGTCTCTTTTTCGAGACCGCCCTCACGCAGGATGTCGTGGACCGTCAGAATATCGGCCGGCTTTCCCTGCGAGAGCAAGCGCTTAATGTTTTCGAAAATTAAGCGGTTTCCGTAGTCATAAAAGTCCTCCGAATCGATTTTTCCGCCGATCAAGTCGAACGTATTGTTATCGATCAGGAGTGCGCCCAAAACACCGTCTTCAGCCTCTTTTGAGTAAGGCGGAGTGCGGTATTGCTGGACTTCACGATCTTCGCTGCGAATATCGGGCATCGTATTTATGAACTTCCTTTTTTCCAAAAGCAGATGAGAAAACTATAGCTGAAAGAGCAGAGACATGAAAAAAAGAAGCCTCCCAAAAATGTGACATTTCTGAGAGGCATTTTGAAGACCGAAGTCTTCAGGAATTTCTTCCTCAATTAGGCTTCAGCAACAACCTGAACGTTGACATTAGCAACGATGTCGTGGTGCAGGTCGATCTGCAGCGGGTACTCGCCGACGGCTTTGATAGCACCCAGCGGTGTACGAACCTGGCTCTTGTGGATATCGTAACCAAGTTTTTCGAGGGCTTCGGCAACGTCCATGTTGGTCACAGAACCAAACAAACGACCGTCGACGCCGGCCTTGGAAGCGATAGTGATGGTCAGACCATCGATCTTGCCCTTGAGCTCTTCAGCCTTAGCAAGACGTTCAGCCTGAGCGCGTTCGAGTTCAGCCTTGTGGGCTTTGAATTCTTCGATCGCAGCTGCTGTAGCACGCTTAGCCTTCTTTGTCGGGATCAGGTAGTTACGAGCGAAACCGTCTTTAACTTTGACGACGTCGCCGAGCTGACCGACGTGAGGAATAGATTCAAGCAGAATGATTTGCATGTTGATTTCCCCCGATTACTGATTGTCGGTGTAAGCAAGAAGAGCAAGGAAGCGAGCACGCTTAATTGCTGTGTCGAGCTGACGCTGATAGTGAGCCTTCGTACCTGTCAGGCGAGCCGGCATAATCTTGCCGTTTTCCTGGATGAAGTCGCGAAGTGTGTCGATATCTTTGTAATCGATCTGGTCAACATGATCAACTGTGAAGCGGCAGAATTTTTTACGCTTGAAAAGCGCGTTCTGCTGATTAGGGTTACGAGGTCTACCCTTTCCTTTGGCACCAAAAGCCATGATTTACTCCTTTTCGAATTCCGTTATATGCAGGACAAGTTTGCGTGAACGCGCCGAAGATGTTGTCAGAAACCCTCTGAATTTCAAACGGCTTCCGAGCTCCACCTCATTGAGAGCCTCAGCAGCCGGACCGACTGCCGCCGCTTCTGCGGAAAAGCTCAGTTTTCTATCCGATCCGGCTTCTTGGACCACCGACATATGGCGGATGGCCAGGTCAAGAATGGGAACAGAAGCTAAGGTGTAGCGGATGACGTCTTTCTTTTCAAGAATTCCGTCCAGTTCGAACGAGTTCACCTCGCAGTCCTAAATTAAGCCTGGGCTTCAGCCGGGGCTTCTTCAGCAGCCTGAGGTGCGGGAGCAGCAGCTTCAGCAGCAGCGCTGGCAGCCTTACGGGCTTCTTCTTTCTCCACAGCCTTCATCATCGGAGAAGGTTCTGTCTCAGCCTTCTTCATTTTCACGGTGAGGTGACGAAGAACGGCGTCGTTGTAACGGAAATTGTTTTCGAGTTCTTCAAGAACTTCGGGGCCGCATTCGATGTTCATCAGAACATAGTGGGCTTTCACGAGTTTCTCGATCGGGTAAGCCAGCTGACGACGGCCCCAATCTTCGAGACGGTGAATCTTACCGCCGTGGCTTTCCACAGCAGCCTTGTAACGCTCAATCATCGCCGGAACCTGTTCGCTCTGATCAGGATGGACGATGAAGCAAATCTCATAGTGACGCATTGAACCTCCTTATGGGAAATAGTCGCCCGGAGCGTCTTCCGGTGTGACAAGGACTAGAAAGTGCGTGATTCTACACCACTTTCAGTAGAAAAAATCCTGATTACTAAATTAGTTACGAAAAACAAGTCGAGGAATAGCCTTAATGAAAATGAGATGCCTGCTTGCTTAGCCTATTACTCTACGAACATCCGGGTTGAATGGTGTGTGCTGCGTTTTCTACTATTCGAATCGACCTATTAGTTCTAATAGTTGAACCTTCCTTGAGTACTCCTGAAGAGAAATTATTTCTCCGGTGTTCGTTAATCGTTGCAAAAAACACATTGGCTACACCTGTCTTTCATGGAGGAGCCGCTTTTCCCATCAGATAGGGCTCCGTGCCGGGATCTGTAGGAAAGGACTTGCAACAGATCAAAAAATCGAGGCCGTGATTTAGCACGACCTCTGACTTAGCAAACTTCAGATTCCGCTTAAGGCGGATACTGATCAGCCAACAGTACGCTGACGCACGGTTTCAAACAAACAAATACCGGCAGCAACGGAAACATTCAGACTTTCGACCGTTCCCAGCATCGGAATCTTCGCCAAGTCACTGCAGCGGCGGCGCGTCAATTGACGAAGACCGTCGCCTTCGGCGCCGAGTACCCAGCCGAAAGCGCCCTTTTGATCAAATTCATAAATGGTCTTTTGAGCTTCACCGGCTGTGCCGATGATCGGAACACCGGCGTCAACGAGCTCAACAATCGAACCCGCCAAATTCGTAACTCGCACAATCGGAACGGTTTCAGATGCGCCGGCGCTGGCCTTCACTGCCGCAGCCGTTAATGTGGCGGAGCGGTCTTTCGGCGTGATTACGGCAGATACTCCTGCCGCATCAGCGACACGGAGGCAGGCACCGAAATTGCGCGGATCGGTCACGCCGTCCAAAAGCAGTAGAAGCGGATTACCGGCGAGATTATCCATCAATGTGTCGAAGGACATGCCGATATCGATCGGTGCAGCTAAAGCAATCAAACCCTGATGCGGAACTTCATGAGAAAAGCCGTCCAGGCGATTGTTGTCGGCCTGCATCAAACGAATGCCGGCCTTTTCAATCTCTTCAATCATCCTGCGCATACGCTGATCGCGGCGCTTCGGATCATAGTAGACGATGCGAATCGACGAAGAATCGCGTTTCATTCTCGAGGACACGGCATGGAAGCCGGCTAGGACTGTATCTTCTTTTTTCATGAGCGTTTCTTTGCAACAGACGGTGCTTTCTTCGTTTTTCTCGCTGCCGGCTTACGCGGTGCGGCAGAAGATTTTACGGTTTTCCTTTTGGCTTCGGTCTTCGGCCTGCTTTGACGATTCTTCGAAACCAAAGCGAATTCTATTCTTCTTGCGTCGAGATCGCAGCGGGCAACCTTAACAGTGAGCTCGTCGCCCAAGCGATAACGCAACCCGGAGTCTTCGCCGTAAATTTCATTGGACTTATCGTCAAAGACGAAGTAATCATCCCCAAGGCCGGAAATATGAATCGCGCCTTCGACATACAAGTCTTCAAGCGTCACAAAGATTGCAAAGGGACTTACACCCGAAATCACGCCTTTAAAGACCTGGCCGAGTTTCTTCTGCATATAGTTGCATTTCAGCCAAGCCATTACATCGTAACTGGCTTCATCGGCACGGCGTTCATGGGCAGAACACAGAAGGCCGAGCTTTTCCCACAAGTCGATATGCGCAACCTTCTTCTTGTCATCGGGTTTTGCCTTGCAGATGATTTCTCTTGTCTGAACCGGAACATCCGCTTCATTGGGTTCAACCAAAATCTTCGGCACGTATTTCCGGCGCCGTAAGATACCTCGGATAGCGCGATGCACCAGCAAGTCAGGATAACGGCGGATCGGTGAGGTGAAGTGCGTATAAGCGTCATAAGCCAGGCCGAAGTGACCGACGTTATGCGGGCTGTAGACGGCCTGCTGCATGGAGCGCAGCAAAATCGTCTGAATCATTGCCTTATCCGGACGATCAGCGATCGATTCCAGCACCTTGGCATAGTCTCCCGGAGTGGGGGAATCTCCGCCGGGCAGCGTCACGCCGAACGGCGCCAAAGTTGCCCTGGCTTTTTCCAGACGATCCTGGCTGGGCGGTTCATGGACACGGTAGAGACACGGAGCCTTATTCTTCTGCAGGAAGTCGGCTGCACAGGTGTTTGCCACCAGCATCATTTCCTCAATGAGGCGATGAGCGTCATTGCGTTCGCGCGGCAGAATCTGTTCGATCTTGCCCTGCTCATTGGCGACAATATAAGTTTCAACCGTCTCAAAATCCATCGCGCCGCGCAATTCACGGCTCTTGATCAGATTCTTGTAAAGATCATAGAGATCCTGGACGTTGCCAAGCACGTGTTCCATGACCTTGGCTTCAGGACCGTTCGGGTTGCAGAGAGCGGCCCAAACATTGTCATAAATCAGTCGTGCCGCCGAACGAATCACAGCTGGGTAGAACTGGTAGGCTTCTACCAATCCGTTGGCGCCAATGATCGCGTCGCACACCATGGTGCAGCGGTCAACCTGCGGATTCAAAGAACACAAGCCGTTAGAAAGCTCTTCCGGCAGCATCGGGATAACGCGTCTCGGGAAGTAGACACTCGTTGTTCTTAACTGAGCGTCCTTATCAATAGAGCAACCGGGTTTGACGTAATGAGAAACATCGGCAATGGCTACGAGCAGACGGAATTTGCCTTCTTCCACAGGTAAGCAGTAAACAGCATCGTCGAAGTCTTTGGCATCTGCGCCGTCAATCGTCACAAACGGAATATCACGGAGGTCTACTCTATCTCGAAGATCGGACTTCGTTACAGAGTCAGAGAAACGCTTAATTTCTTTCTTTGTTTCTTCGGAGAACTTGTAGGGAAGATCGAATTTACGAACCGCGATTTCTGTTTCCATTCCCGGCTCGTCGATCGTTCCCAAAATTTCGACTACGTGGCCGACAGGACTATTAGTGAGAAGGCCTTTATCTTCAAGTTCGGCCACGACGATCTGAGAAGGCGTTGCGCCTAAAGAGCGGCCCGGTGCAATTAAGATCGTTTTGCAAATTCTTGCGTCTTCAGGCACCACAATTCCGACGCCGCGTCTCAGTTCAAAGCGGCCGACAATGCGTTTTAACTTGCGATCGGCAAGTTCGACGATATCGGCTAAAACTCGACCCCTGTAGTCGGTTCCTGCTTCTCTAGCGACAACAATATCTCCGGGAAGAACTTTGGTCATTTCTTCCGGAGAGATGTACATATCGGGAACGTCTTCTTCGCAAATCAGGAATCCGAATCCGTCACGGTGTCCCTGCACCACGCCGGTATGAAGTTTGGCAGAAGAGGTCAGGAGAACAATGTCTTCCCGATTCGTAAAGATTCTTCCTGCCTCTTTCAATTTATTGAAAGCGCGATCAAAGACCTCAGAGGAGATGCCCTTATGAGAAAGCATCACATACTCTTTCAGGTCGTCCATTTCCATCGGGAATCCGGCCGTCCTCAATTCCCGTTCAATTGCCTTTTCAGCCGCTTCCACTCCGGCAGCCAGGATGGCACGCTGCGGCTTAGCAGAAGTCAACGCAGACTTCTGTGTGGTTTTATTCTTCGCAGTAATTTTGAGCCTCAACTAATTAATGTTGATCCTATTTATGCTGGATTGTAATTGCTGAGGTTGCTAACAAAGTCCTAAGATCGCTCAGAGTGGAGATATTTGATTTCGGCCTTCAGGTACTAAAAATATCAATCCAAATTAAGCACATCCAGCATTCCGAGTCCGCGGAACTGGGGAAGAAGCAGAATTAACAGAACAACAATCAAAAGAAAGACCAGTCCGTAGGCAAACTGATGATCCGTTAACTGCCTGAAGAAACGGTATTGGCCTCCCGACGGATTCTGTTCATAGCGGTAGCCTGAGACTTGGAAGTTTTCAGGGAGCTCTGTTTCCCAGTAATAATCGTTCAGACGATATTCATTCCAAACTTTGGGATCTTTTTGACTTCCGAAAGTATCCAGATCTCCGGGCCTTCGAAGATCTCTCAGATAAATCGGACGACGCTCAATGATTTCCTCTCTTTTACGAAAGCGGATGCCCTGTTCATCCAAAAGCTTCTCGTAAGCCAAATCATGTTTCTTCTGCAGATTGGCGAGAAAACGATAAGCTTTTTCGTCCGCTTGGTATTGGCTATCAGCCTCAATCGTGAAGCATTGGTTTTCCAGATAAACCGATTCGTAATAGGGAATCGGATAAAACTCGGTCGACGAAATAGCCTTAGGGACGCAATAACGAAAAAGCACAGAAACACCGCATGGAAAATTGAAGTTGAATCAAGACCGGCTGTATTGCCGCCTGAACTTGAAAAAGGATTCTAACGACAAAGCGTCGGCTTAAGAAATGTTTCTGCCGACTGCGCCTTTGGCACAAAAAGACGGCTCCTTTGCCTATTTTTATCTATGTGAAATCGGTTCGCCTAGAACGAGACGCAGGAAAATTCGGGTCTCGGTGCCGGTTTGGCTCAGCGTTTCTAACGTAGAAACAGCGTGATAAGTGATTTTTGCCTTGGAGACTTCTCAGTCTTCAAGGCTTTTTAGTATTTCAGATCAGAAAAAAGTACGATCAAGCAGGATTACTTTCGAAAAAGATTTGCTCAGACAAAGTTTTGGGGTAGTTGTAGGTATCCGCTTCATCCATACATCCTCTCAGCCAGCGGTAGTACGGTCCAAAAGCTCGGGACTCACGAGTACGAATTCTCAGTCTCGCTCCCATTTTTTCTCCCGAACCCAGTTATGAAGTACTTTGTCGAGCCAAACCGAAGAGCAGTTAGTGACCAGAACCTGATATTTTCTCGTCAAAGGAACCGGCATTCGAATCATCTTTCGGCCTTCTCTGTTAAAAACCTTGTGCCGAAGTTGAGCGCCCAAGTCGAAGTAAATGCCTTTAGCTTGTCTTCCTTACTCAATAGCGATAAACAGCAGACGCCCACTCGATCAGAGAGACTGGCAAGTTCAAACTGAACTTGCCGCAGTTCGTTGATTAGACTGTCTTGCTTGGCGAGTTCCGCCAAAATATTCCGCGGAACATAAGCGACTTCGGCATTTGTGATCGCTAAGTAGTGTCCGGCTCGGGCCGTCAGGAGAAGAAATTCAAGTTACCGGCCGCCAAATGACCAGGTGTGGAAAGCGCAATTGCAGGACTGTCTCCTTTTGTTGAGCCGATCGCACGAGCAGTCACGCCTCTAGTAGCGAGGACCACGTGGTCAACACGTTCACCCGGAGAAAATACTCTTTCTTCTTTCAGCGTTTTGGAAAGACCTAATCTCAAGAAAATCCTCACCAGCACCGGATGAAGGCGATGATGGATCCAAGGCATTACCGGAACGTTAGAAAAAATGGCTCCTGTCGAGTTCGCATTGTTTTTACCTTGAACAATCGATACGTACCAATTTTGAGTGAACCTTGCCATAAGCTCTTTCCAACTAACCTTAGTAACGTGAACCATGCAGAAGCTAGGCAATCATCGAAGGGATGATTAATTTTCACCCTAAGGAATTCCTACGATTCGTCAATAATGGAACGCGTTTTTACCGTAATTAACCCCAAATTAAGTTAAGGATTTGCGTAAAAAGGCTATTAACCTCTCCAAATACTCATGAATTATCGAGAACTAAAAGTCAAATCTGAAACCGTCTCTTTAGAAAGAACGGAAGCATCGAGCGCTTTAGGTCGCGCAAATAGAATTGAAAGTGAGAATTTAAACTAACCACGCAACCCGCTAATGAAATGAAGGCTCGGATAGTTCTAGGGATTTTTGGGACAAAGAAAAACCCCGCAAATCTACGAGGTCTTAAGAATTAGGTCTGGTGCCCGGGACTGGACTCGAACCAGCACGCCGTGAAGGCGCTAGCACCTGAAGCTAGTGCGTCTACCAATTTCGCCACCCGGGCAACAGAGAAATGAAATTTTACCTATAAGATTCGATTTTTGCAAACACCTATATAGACTCTATTTGTAATAAATTATTTCAAATGAGCTTCGATTTCAATTTATCGGTCCCGGAGAATGCGAAGGGCAAAAAGAAAACCTCGCGAATCTGCGAGGTCTCAGGAATAAATCTGGTGCCCGGGAATGGATTCGAACCAGCACGCCCGCGAAGAGTGCGTCTACCAATTTCGCCACCCGGGCACAGTAAGCCGCAAAATTATTTATCCTCAAGACAAACGGTTTTCAAGGCCCTGTCACACCATCATTATTCGGGTTTTCTTTTTCCCTCTACTTTGGCTACCAGCTGTCCGAGGCGCATTGTGTCGTACTCTTCGAACGGCTGGTGAATCCAAGGATTATCTCCGAGATATTCGACATAGTAGTCAGGTTCAACCTGAGAGCAGCCTTTCCACCACAAAACAGCAGTGCGAACTTCGGTCACGCCCGGATAGTTGTTCTGAAGGTGCTCAACAACCTTCTTCAAAGTCAGTCCGGAATCGACCAAGTCGTCGACCAATAGCACTCTTCCTTTGAGAGAGTCAGGACGGCTGGAAGCAATGTACTTACCGATGTCCAAACTTCCCTGAATCGTGCCGGCAGCTTCTCTATAGGAGCTGGTCGACAAAATGTTCAGCGGCATATCGAAAATTCTAGAGAGGATGTCTCCGGGGCGAAGGCCGCCTCGAGCTAAGCAAAGCAAAGAATCAAACTTCCAGCCGCTGTCATAGACATTAAAAGCCAGAGTCTCAATAAGGCGGCGATATTCTTCCCAAGAAACGTGAAGATCTTTCATTCCTATTCCTAATTATTCAAACGGGTTATGAAGCAAAATTGTCTGAGCACGATCCGGGCCGGTAGAAACAACTGCGATCGGGCAGCCGGCAACTTCGGACAGACGAGTTAAATACTTCTGAGCGTTAACGGGCAAATCTTCCCACTTTGTAATACCAAAAGTCGGTTCTTTCCAGCCGGGGAAGTCTTCGTAAATGACTTTGCACTGAGCAACTTCTTCAGCGCCGACAGGCATGATGTCGATCCTTTCGCCCTTGTATTCGTAGCCGACGCCCAAACGAACGGTTTCAAAGCCATCCAAAACGTCGAGCTTCATCACAGCCAGACCGCTTAAGCCGTTCCATTCAACAGCGCGGCGAAGAGCAGCACCGTCGAACCAGCCGCAGCGGCGGGGACGACCGGTCACTGCACCGAATTCATTTCCTTTCTTAGCAATGGTCTTGCCGACTTCATCAAAGAGTTCGGTCGGGAAAGGACCTGAACCGACGCGTGTGCAGTAAGCCTTCGTGATACCAAGGATGTAATTGAGTTTCTGAGGGCCGACACCGGATCCGGGGCTGGCAAAGCCTGCAACGGTGTTGCTGGAAGTGACGAACGGATAAGTTCCGTGGTCGATGTCGAGCATGGTTCCCTGAGCTCCTTCGTACAGGAACTGTTCGCCTTCCTTCATCTTAGTGTTGAGAATGTGAGAAATGTCGCGAATCTTCGGAACAATTCTCGGAACCATTGCCAGCGTATCTTCGATCATCTTTTCGACGTCGACAGGTTCGCTGTTGTAATAGTTCGCCAGCAGGAAGTTGATGAGCTTGCAGTTTTCACGAACTTTTTCTGCAAAGACTTTCGGTTCTGCCAAGTCTCTGACATGGACAGCGCGGCGAGCGATCTTGTCTTCGTAGGCCGGCCCGATGCCACGGCCGGTCGTACCGATTTTCTTATCGCCTAAGGCGTTTTCACGAGCGTGGTCGAGCGCGATGTGGTACGGGAGAACCAGCGGACACTGACCGGAGACAAAAATACGATCTTCGGCATCCATTCCGTGAGCCTTCAGGTCGTCGATTTCCTTCAGCATTGCTTCGGGGCTAACAACTGCACCGTTACCGATGTAGCACTTGACGTGAGGATGCATAACACCGGAGGGGATCAAACGAAGAACCGTTTTCTGGCCGTTGATCACGAGTGTGTGGCCTGCATTGTGGCCGCCGTTGAAACGGACAACGCCTTGTACACTTTCGGTGAGCCAGTCAACGATCTTGCCTTTGCCTTCGTCGCCCCACTGAGCGCCGACAACGACTACATTTTTACTCATTTCATCCTCTTAAAAAATTAACGGTTCGACGTACGGGCCGCTACCGTCCAAACACCATTGATACAAACTAATTCTTCATCCAAGCGGAAAGATTCTTCCAGCGAAGCAACATTGTCTTCAGGCAGTTTTTCAATCACGATGTCGCCGTTTTCGCGAAGTTCACGAATGCGGGACTGCAGGGCGGCATCGTCCAGCCTGTTGGGCGCCAAGATCGCATAAGGACGCTTTGTGTCCATCACGGCGATAATCTCGCGCAGGTATAACGTAAAACCGACCGCGGGACGTTTGCGTCCGAAACGCTCACCGATATCATCGTAACGACCGCCGCGCAGAATCGGCTGATAACGGCCGGGAATATTGACGCTGAAAGTCACGCCGGTGTGATAGTTGTAACCGGCAACGTCAGCGAAATCATAGCTGACGATATCTGCGCCGGATTCACGACCGAGTCTGCGGACGCTTTCCAGAATTTCCGGAATTTCCGGATAATCGGAAAATTCTTCGATAACTTGATTGAGAACGTCTTCCGAACCGAAGAGCATCGTCAGGCGAATTAAATCATCAACGGTTTTCTCTTTAAGAACACCTCTGAGCTCCTCAAGTGCAGAGCGGTCCTTATGACTCAAAGCAAAGAGAATTTGGTCCTGAACAACTTCACTTACAGGATCACTGTCCAGAATTGCCTTGACCACACCGGTGTGGCCTAAATCTAAGAAAATATTTTCAAGACCGAATTGACGCAGAGACTCAATTCCCAAACAGATCACTTCACGTTCGCTTTCCACACTGGAAGAGCCGAACATTTCAACACCGGCCAAGTACGGCTGGCGCGAAGCAAGAGGATGCAGAGGACGTGCATGGAGAACGCTTCCAACATAGCAGAGGCGGGATACACCCGAACGATTGAGAATGTGAGCATCGATTCGAGCAACCTGCGGCGTCATATCGGCGCGGATGCCCATCGTCTTTCCAGTTACCTGGTCGACGATTTTAAAAGTTCTGAGATCCAGATCTCCGCCCGTCCCTGTCAGAAGAGAGTCAACGTACTCCACCAGAGGAGGACGGACGACTTCAAAACCGTGGCTTGTCACCAGTTTTAGGAAAGAACTTCTAAGATGCTCTATGGCCCTCGCCTCTCGTGGAAGCATATCCGCGATATTTTCAGGTAGCAGCCATACTGACATAAAGATCCTTTCTAAAAAAGCAATGAACCGGCCCAAACGAGCACCAGCCCTAAGACTACACTTTCTAACCCGATATAACGGATTTTCTCGCTAGGAAATCGTGAGATAAATCTCACGGCGCGCTTCCATAAATCAGGAGCCAACATAGGTAAAAGGCCTTCAAGTACAAAGCAGAAACCCAGTACGTACAAGAAGGCCTTCATGATTTAGATCACAAAAAATTTATGGTTGTTTATTGGCTTGAGCTTCACCGCGGGAATTCTTGAGATAGTCGAAGAATTCGCTGCTCGGATCCACCACCATCATGTCCTGAGGTTTATTGAAGGACTGGCGATAAGCATCCAGTGAACGGTAGAACTTCGCAAACTCCGGATCTTTGCTAAATGCTTTGGCGTAAAGTTCGTTAGCTTGAGCGTCGCCGGAACCTTTAATGTTCTGAGCGTCACGATAAGCTTCGGCCAAAACAACGGTTCTTTGACGATCGGCGTCAGCCTTGATCTTTTCGGCTTCAGCAGCACCCTTGGAGCGTTCTTCGCTGGCAACGCGCTTACGTTCGGCTTCCATGCGGCGATAGACAGACTCAGAAATTTCCGGTGTGAAATCAACTCGCTTGAGTCGGACGTCAACAACTTCAATACCTAAGTCGGAAACGCGCTTCTGGAGCGCTTCAGAGATTTCTGCCATTGCGCGTGCTCTGTCGCTGGACGTGATGTCGTTTACCGTGCGGCGGTTTACAACCTGGTTGAGCACGTCACGAAGCAGCGCAGACATACGGTCGTCCGCAGCGCGCTCGCTGCCCTGGAAGGAAACCCAGTAGCGGCGCGGATCATTGATACGCCACTTGACATAGGAATCAATCATCAGGTTCTTCTTCTCGCTGGTTTGAACCAAGTCCGCTGCGGGCGTGTCGATTGTGAGAATACGTTTGTCCAAATAGACAACATTCTGAAGCGGTGACGGCAGTTTGACATGCAGACCCGGTGTAGAAACAACGCTCTTTAATTCACCGAGCATGAAGACTAAGGCGTACTCACGCTCGTTGACCGTGTAAAGGCAGGTTCTCGCGAGCAAGGCGCCAAAAAGAATAACAATAACTAAGGAAAGTAATTTTTTCATCTTTCTGTCCTTATCTCAAAGTGCGGGATAAAAGACGGGAAGTAGGCTGACTCGCGTCCGGTGTTAAAGGCGGCTGATCTCCGCCGGGCAGATTATGCGTCTGCTGGGCAGATGAAGCAGGAACGTTCGGCTGCACAGGTGCGGCCGCAGCTGCAGGCGCCGGTGCCGGAGCAGCTCGTTTAGCCAACTGATCCAACGGCAGGTACAACAGGTTATTGGAAGACTTATTGTCAACCATTACCTTGGTCGTGTTGTTGAAGATCTGCTGCATGGTGTCCACGTACATACGGTCGCGGGTCACCTTCGGAGCTTTCTCATACTGTGCGTAGACCTGATTGAAGCGGTTTGCGTCACCTTCGGCTTGAGAGACAACACGAGACTTGTAAGCTTCAGCCTCCTGACGAAGTCGTTCTGCCAGACCGCGGGCCTTAGGCACAACATCGTTGGCGTAAGCCTCTCCTTCATTAATCTGGCGTTCTCGGTCCTGACCGGCCTTAACGGCATCATTGAAAGCGGCCTGAACTTGTTCAGGCGGCTGAGCATTCTGAATGGCGACGGACAGAACCTGAATACCTGAGTGGTAGCGGTCCAGCATTTCCTGCATCAGCTTTTTAACTTCTTCTGCAATTTCCTGCTTGGACTCGAACAAAACGCTGTCCATCTTCTTGCGGCCGACCACTTCGCGCATGGCGGACTCGGCAGTCTGAACAACTGCACCCATCGGATCGCGGGTGCGGAACAAGAACTCTTCAGCGCCGTTGCCCTGCTTAATTCGATACTGAACATTGAACATCACGTCAACAATGTTCTCGTCGTCGGTCAGCATGAGCGCTTCTTTAAGACGCTGTGTACCGCCTCTCAAACCGATTTCAGCCTTACGGACGGAAGAAACGTCGACCAAAGCAACGTCCTGAATCGGATAAGGCAGGTGCCAGCGGAAACCGGCGTTGGTACTTTCGGTGTAGCGGCCGAAAGTCGTCACGACGCCGTTCTGACCTTCCGGAACAATGTAGAAACCGGAAGCGAGCCAAGCGGCCAAAGCGATAACAATGGCGGAAACAGCCATTCCGCCGGAGAATGAAGACGGAACTTTAAACTGCGGGAAAGAGTTTCCGCCGCCGTTTCCATTGCCGCCGCCATTGCCGAACGAATTCTGCTGATTTTTGAATTCGTGGTCTTTGCGCAACGGGGGTTCGTCGAAGTCGTAGTCTTCGTTTTTCTGATTTTGTGTCTGAGAAGAAGCTGACGGCTCTTCTTTCTGAGCATTGCGATTTTGATTGCCTTTGGTGCCCAACATCGAGTTCAGACGATCGTTGAACTGTTTCCAAAGCTCTTCTAAATCTCCGTTATTGTTGTTCTGAGCAAAGCGTCCGGGCATTTCGTTTTTGCTCGGTTCAGCTTTTCTCGGTTCTTCATCAGTCTCTTTGGGAGGCTCTTTGATTTCGTTTTCTTTCTGGGAGGAATCATCCTCCGAGCCTTTTCGGCCCCAACGGGGGTCATTAAGCGACATTGTCGAATATTTCCTTAAAAATCACAGGACATAGGGAACTTGTCCGAGTGAGTTAGACAAGAGAGCAGAGAATTTTAGCACTTGAAAAATAATAATATTTTTAAGATTAAAGACTTATTACATTTAACAAAGAGCTAATCGCGGCCGATCTTTTTCAAAGAAGGCCCCGAAGGAATTACCGCTCAAATTCAGCGAGCCAGTCCTCATTATCGGGAGCCTCTTGGGGCTCTTCCGGCTCTTTTTCTGCTATTTGACGAATGGCGTCTTTGAGAAGATCGATGCCCTCACCGTTTGCGGCGCTGATACCGACAGCTTTCGGCGTTCCGTCCTCGGCACAAGTGATAAACGGACTCCTGCCTTCCAGGTCGATCTTATTGAAAACCAGCAGCTGCGGAATATCTTTAGCGCCGATTTCTTCTAAGACTTTATTGACTTCCGTCATCTGTTCTTCTCTGGCCGGCGTCGAGGAGTCGACGACATGGAGCAGAAGGTCTGCCTGGGCCGCTTCGTCCAGTGTCGATTTAAAAGCCTCGATCAGCTGGTGCGGCAATCCGCGGATAAAGCCCACGGTGTCACTTAAGACGACTTCCACATCTCCGCCGACAAAGCATCTGCGGGCGGTCGTATCCAACGTTGCAAACAACTGGTCGGCCGCGTAAACACCGCCTCGAGTCAGACGATTAAAGAGCGTTGACTTACCAGCATTGGTATAGCCGACCAGTGCGACAGTCAGCACCTCGCCTCTTTGACGAGATTTGCGCTGAGTATTGCGTTGGCGCTCAAGTTTCTTAAGCTGTTCTCTTAACGCTTTGACGCGCGTCGCGATCATTCGACGGTCAAGTTCGATCTGCTTTTCACCAGGACCGCCGGTCTTGGACAAACCGCCTCTCTGGCGTTCCAAGTGCGTCCAGCCTCTGACCAAACGTGTCGACAAGTGAGTCAGTCGAGCAAGTTCGACCTGCAGGCGGCCTTCTCTGGTCTTTGCCCTTTGGCGGAAAATTTCCAGAATCAGATTGGTCCGATCAAGGACTTCAATTCCGACGGCTTTTTCGATGTTGCGCTGCTGCGCGGGAGATAAAGCGACATCAAAAATCAGCGCCTTTGCCCCGTTAGCAAGCGCTTCACTTTTAATTTCTTCGATTTTGCCGCTTCCGAGGAAAGTTTTAGGGTCCGGACGATCGCGTTTTGCTTCAGTCAGACCTGCAACTTGGAAGCCGCAGGATGTCGCTAATTCTGATAATTCAAGTGCCGCGTCTCGATGAATTTCGCGGCCCACAATGACAGAGACGAGCCACACCTTTCCGGGTGTCTCGTCTCCCTTTTGATATTGATAATCCACTATACGGTTTCTGCTTCTTCAGTTCCCTGCTGTTCATTGCCCAGCGGTACGGCGCGAGCCGGAACAACAGTGCTAATAGCGTGTTTATAAACCATCTGAGTTACGGTGTTGCGAAGCAGAACGACATACTGGTCGAAAGATTCGATCTGTCCCTGCAGTTTGATACCGTTCACCAAATAGATGGAAACAGGGATACGTCCCTTACGAAGACTGTTTAAGAATGGGTCTTGTAACAATTGCCCTTTTGTCATTGTTTTTCTCCAAACGGAAATTTCCGCTCATAAATCTGAATAAATTCTAGCTGCGGCACACCGAAATTGTTCTTTGTATTAATCATTTTGGGCGCACATTTAATTCTTCTGCACTTCTATGATCGAAGGACTCTTGTTGGGCGACAACCCCCTTGTGGAGCTGTGTTTCCGCAGCAGATTCTCTTACTACAGTAACTATTTTAGCTGTAAATGCCGTCAGGAAAGATCATTGTTAATGCTTATTTGAGGCACAGAACGGGCAGCGTCCTTCAATCGCGGCTCCTTATAAAAATTCCCGCACTCGGCGGGAATTCTTCGATTAGGCCTTTTGGGCGTAGGGATTCTTGTTCGTTCTAAATTCGATTCGGAGCGGTGTGCCCTCGAGTTTGAATTTATCTCTGAACCAGCCTTCCAGATATCGACGGTAGCTTTCCGGAACATCCTGAAGCGCGTTTCCGTGAACCACGATAACGGGAGGATTCTGACCGCCCTGGTGTGCATATCTCATCTTCGGACGTCCTCCGCCGGCTCTCGGCGGCAGCTGACGAGTCGTGGCTTCGATCAAAGCGCGTGTCAGCTTCGGTGTAGAGAGCTTCATAAACGCAGCGGTATGGGCATCGTTGACTGCGTTGAGCAGGTGATGCAGACCGCGTTTTTCCAACGCGGAGATATAAACAATCTTGGCCCAGCGCAGGAAGTGCAGCTTGCGTTCAAGTTCTTCCTTCACGCGGCGTCTTTCGTAATCGTCCAAGCTGTCCCACTTGTTGACACCGACCACCAAGGCACGACCGCTTTCGAGAATGTAGCCCGCAATGTTGGCATCCTGTTCGGCAATACCGGCGTGCGCATCGAGAAGAAGCACAACCACGTTGGAGCTTTCGATTGCCTGAAGCGTTTTAATCACAGAGAACTTTTCGATTGCCTCAAACACTTTGCCTTTACGGCGAAGGCCGGCGGTATCGATCAGGGTGTAATCACGATCTTTATATTGGAACTCGACCTCGATCGCATCGCGAGTGGTTCCGGGCATGTCAAAAGCAATCAGACGATCTTCACCGATCAGAGCATTGATCAGCGTGCTCTTGCCTGCGTTCGGACGGCCCGCAATGGCAACTTTAATCTTATGTTTGAAATCCTCTTCCTCATCGATTTCCTTTTCGGTCGGGAAAGGTTCCAAAACAAGGTCCATCAAGGCTTTGACCCCTTCGCCGTGGGCGGCGGAGATGGTGTAAGGCTCGCCCAAGGCCAGTTCATAGAACTCGGCCTTAGCCGTTTCCGTTAAACCTTCGGCCTTATTGACGACGAGATAGGTCTTCTTACCGGACTCGCGCAAATTCTGGGCAATTCGCTGATCCTGCGGCGTTAAGCCGGCGCGTCCGTCCACTAAGAACAAGACGACGTCAGATTCGGTAATCGCCAACTGCGCCTGTCCGGTCATCTCTTTGACGATGCCTTCGGTGCGGATCGGTTCAAAACCGCCCGTATCGATGACTAAGTAAGGTTTATCGCCGATACGACCGTCGCCGTAATGACGATCTCGGGTCAGACCCGGGAAGTCTGCCACTAAAGCGTCTCTCGAACGCGTCAGGCGATTAAACAAGGTCGACTTTCCGACATTCGGACGACCAACAAGCGCAATGACTGGAACCATAATTCTTATCTATTCGACAAATAAGCAACGTCGCCTTTACTGGTTTGGAAAATAGCGCCTGCACTAAAAGGCTGTGCCTGCGTTACGATCGGACCGCTCAAACGAACACGCGCCATTTCTTCACCGGTTCTCGGCGAAAGGAAATGAACATAACCGTCTTCATCACCGACAGCCACGGCGCCCGGGAATACGACCGGCGCGGAAAGTCCGCGGTAGAGCATGGTCTTATTGGACCAGCGCTGTTCTCCGCTTTCGCGGTAGAAGGCCTGGACTTCTCCGTTGACGCTGACGGCATAAACGTTGTCTTCGTCAATGGCAGGACCTGCGACGGCATCAATCTTTTGCGTCCATCTCGTCTGTCCGTTGGTGCTGTCCACACAAGTTACAGCGCCCTGGAAGGCGGCGGCGCAAACTAAGTTGTCGCTGAAGGCCGGCGCCCCGACAACGTCAACCAAACGTTCGACTTCGGTCACGCCTTTCGCTTGGGCGACTTGGAATTCAAACATCGGTTTTCCGGAGGCAATATCCAAAATCACGATATGGCCGTTCGGCTGTCCGACTAACAAAAAGTTATCATGAGCCAGCATTCTTGTGGGTAAACGGACCGTCAAAGCGGGCTGACTTCTCTGATAAGTCCACTGCAGTTCGCCGGAGGAAGCTTCAAAAGCAGAGACTCGGGTATCCATCGTGCGGGCGATCACTAGGCCGTGAGAAACCACGGGAGGAGAAGCCAGCTCCGTTGTCAGTTTCTTTTCCCAGCTGACCTTGCCTTCGGCATCCACAACTTCCAGATTGCCGTCCCAAAGACCGACAGCTGTAACGTAGCCGTCAGAGCCGACACCCCCGGTAATCGGGCTGTTAAAAGAAACGGACCATTCGGTTTCACCAGTCCTGGCATTTAAACGAGTCAGCGTCTTTCCGCCGGCTGCAAACACCATATCGTCATATACCGCGGGAACTAAGAAGCCTTCGGCAGAGGAAAGTCCTTTGGACCAAACCTCGGTGACTTCCATGCTCGGTGTAAATTTCACCAGCGGCATGGGTTCATGTTTAGGACTGGAACAAGCCGAAAGCAGAACTGCTGCAGCGACTGCGGCCGCAATCTTGAGTTTTGTACTCATGAATTATTCCTTGGGTAAAGAATTTAATTTGATTTCGATGACGCCGACCAGCGGATTGGTCATAGGCGCATGACGCAAGGCGTCTTCCCAGCTTTTACGAGCAGCGGCAACATCGCCTTTGGCGAGATAGAGGTCGCCCATACGGTCATAAACAGGAACTTCTTCGCCTTTAGCGTCTTTAACTGCATTGAGAACAGTCAGGCCCTGATCATATTTGCCTTCATCAAGATAAACACCAGCCAGACGGACAGAAGCGAGCGGCTTGAGTTCGGGATACTTGTCGGAATCAACGATCCACTTGAGTGCTTTTTCTGCTTCGGCATACTTACCGGCGGTTTCCGCATTATGCGCAGCAAGCAGAGCCCCCATTCCGGCGTACGTCGTCGAAGCATAGCTTTCGTGCAGACGGCCGGCGATTGCCTGAACGCGAGCCTCATCCTTCATATTGCTTGCCTGAATCATCTGTGCGTACAGAACACCGGCATCCGTCGATTCTTTCATCTGATACCAGCGCCAGCCCTGAAAACCGGCGGCGCATAAGCAGGCGACCGTCACGACGGTCAAAATTAAGTTACCCCATTTCCCCCACCAAGCCTTAATCTCGGCAAGGGACTCTTGTTCTTCTAAGTCATAGGCCATGTAATGTATCTCCCGGTCTATTTAAAGGTTCTAAATTCAATTTCTAAAAAAAGAAGTAAACGTAAGGGGACGCCGGTTCCCTCTTCTTTTTAAACGTGCTGGCCGAGTAACGAGACCGCTTCGTCGATCGTAAGCGTCTTCTGTTCACCGTAACCTTCAAGGTTTTCACGAAGTGCTTTGAGGCCGACCTTTCCGGCCGCCGCTTCGTCGGCTCCGATCACCAATGCATAAAGAGCTCCTGAAGCATCGGCGCGCTTCATCTGGTTGCCGAACTTCATGCTGCCGCTGTGGATGATCGTCGCGATATCAGCATCTCTGAGTCTTTCAGCTGCAGACAGTGCGTTAAGGTAAAGCGCCTTGTCCCAAACGACGTAAACGTCGCATTCTCTGGATTCGGGCTTAACGCCGCATTCCTTCATGAGTTCAAGCACGCGTTCAATGCCCATGGCAAAACCGCAGGCCGGAGCATCGCGTCCGCCCAGCATTCCGATGAGCGGGTCGTAGCGGCCGCCCCCGCAGATTGTGCCCTGAGCACCGAGTTTATCGGTCACCCATTCAAAGACCGTGAGGTTGTAATAGTCCAAACCGCGGACCAGTCTCGGATTGACAACATAGTCGATACCTTCGGCTTTCAAAATTGCTTCCAGGTCTGCAAGGAACTGTTTAGATTCTTCGCCTAAGGAGTCATAGAGCTTCGGCGCATTATTGACCAAGTCCTGCATGTCGGGGTTCTTGGTGTCGAGAATGCGCAGCGGGTTGGAATAAAGACGACGAGAAGCGTCTTCGTCCAGAATATCTTTGTGAGCCTCGAAGTATTGGATCAATACTTCTCTATAGGCTTTGCGGTCTTCAAGCTGGCCTAAGCAGTTGAGTTCAAGGCGAACCGGAGCAATTCCGAGGCGCTTCCAGAGGCGGTTAAGCATCAGCAGCTGTTCGGCATCCGTATCCGGGCCTTTGAAACCCATGGCTTCCATGCCGAACTGATGGAACTGACGATAACGTCCTCTCTGGGGGCGTTCGTGACGGAACATCGGGCCCATGTACCAAAGACGCTTCGGTCCTTCATAAAGAAGATTGTGTTCAATACAGGCACGTACGACAGAGGCCGTGTTTTCCGGACGCAGAGAAAGCTCGTCGCCGTTTAAGGAATCGACGAAGGAATACATTTCCTTTTCAACGATATCAGTCACTTCGCCGATACCGCGTTTAAACAGACGAGTCTGTTCGACGATCGGAGTACGAATGTGCTGATAACCGTAAAGTTTCGCCAGAGAGGAAGCTTCTTTTTCAAAGAAGTGCCAAAGAGGGGCATCTTCCGGCAGCATGTCGCTCATGCCGCGAATTGCCTGAATCTTTTCAATCGCCATTATTGTTCCTTAGCATTTTGGTAATTTTTCTGAACGTACTCTTCGATGAGCGAATGGAATTCTTCGCTCATCTTCGGCCCTTTCAAAGACCCCCATTTCTTACCGTCGATAAAGACGGGAGAAACCGGCGCCTCGCCTGAGCCCGGCAGAGAAATACCGATGTTTGCATGACGGCTCTCTCCGGGGCCGTTCACGACACAGCCCATCACCGCCACATTCATGTTTTCAACACCCGGATTATGCTTGCGCCAATCCGGCATTCTCAACTTAATAAAATCCTGAGTTTCCTTTGCCAGCTCCTGGAAGAGGCAGCTGGTCGTGCGTCCGCAGCCCGGGCAGGAAACAACCTGAGGCGTGAAGTTCCTCATCCCGAGAGCCTGCAGGATCTCGCACGCAAGTTCGACTTCCACTGTACGAGACTGGCCCGGTTCCGGTGTCAGCGAAACACGGATCGTATCTCCGATATTTTCCAGCAGGAGCACGGAGAGTGCAGCGGTCGTAGAAACCGTACCTTTAAGTCCCATTCCGGCCTCGGTCAAACCGAGATGCAGAGGATAAGCACAGCGAGCCTCGAGCTCACGGTAAACGGCGATCAAATCCTTGACGCCGCTCACTTTCGCGGAAATAGCTACCTGAGAGGGCTTCATACCGAGCTCAACAGCTCGATCCGCATTTTCAACCGCGCTTCTTACTAAGGCCTCACGAAGTACTTCTTTTGCGTCGAGCGGATTCTCGAGCTTTTGATTTTCCGACATCATGCGGGCCAAAAGATCTTGGTCGAGCGAGCCCCAGTTGACGCCGATTCGAACGGGCTTGTCATACTTCTTCGCGAGCTCAATCATTGTGCGGAAATTTTCTTCCTGCTTGTCGCCTTTTCCGACGTTGCCGGGATTGATTCGATACTTAGAAAGCGCCTCGGCGCATTCGGGATATTCGTTCAGCAGTTTGTGGCCGTTGTAATGAAAGTCGCCTACCAGCGGAACAAAGCAGCCTGCTTCATCCAGCCTCCTGCGAATTTCAGCGATCGCTTTTGCAGCTGCCGGAGTGTTGACCGTAAGACGAACAAGCTCGCTTCCTGCCTGAGCGAGCTCTAAAACTTGTTTAGTCGAGGATTCGACATCGGCCGTATCCGTGTTCGTCATGGACTGGATCACTACGGGGCGGCCGGCGCCGATCTCAACGATATTGTCCTTCCAGCGGACAATCATCGGTTCTTTTTGTGAAGAGGACATTCGTTATTTTTGAACCAAAGTAAACACGGTGGAAGTCGCGCGATTATTGATATTCAGATCAACAGGTGCGCCGTCAACTTTCACAAAGCCCTTAGCACGGTTGCCGACGGAGACTTTGAAAGGATACGGAACTTCATAATCCCGAGTTTCACCGCTCTTTAACTGAGCATTGTGAACGAGCTTCTTGTCCTGGTAAACACCGAACCAGCATTCCCCGCCTTCGGCACCGATCGTCACTTTGTACGTTCCGTTGGCGGATTTCGGAACCACGAGATCCCAGCGGCCTTCAGCTTCGTTATGAGTCAGCGTCAGCAGTTTAGACGGAGCAGCAGCTGCCGGCGCTGCAGCGGCAGCTGCCTTCTTGGCCTCTTCTGCTAAGCGCTTTTCTTCAGCAACTTTCGCTGCGGCTGCTGCCTCAGCTTCTTTTTGCAGTTTTTCTTTTAATGCGGCATCCCGATCAGCCTGTGTCTGAGCTTCTGCTGCGGCCGGAGCCGAAGCAGCGGCAGCGGGCTGAGGAGCGGGTTCAACCGTTGTGTTGGAAACCAAAACAGGAACGGCTTCAGGAGTCTTTGCAAGTTCAGAAGCCGGAGCGGCTGCCTCAGCCGGCTGTGTAGCCTCTGCCTGAGGAACTTCGGCAGCTTTTTCGGTTTTTTGACTCATGTAGTAGTTGTAGCCGATCCAACCCAATGCGATTACAACTGCTAAGAAAAGCAGTCCGGCAATAAACTTACCGACAAAGTTTTTCGGCTGAGCATCGTGATAAGGAGCGAGCTCCTGAGTCGTGCGGCGGATGAACGTACGCGGATCTTTATCGTCCGGAGCCAATGCCGCATTAAAGAGCGAAATGATCTTGGCTTCATCGACGCCTAACAAACGGGCATAGCTGCGCAGGTGGGCGCGAGCGTAAACAGGGGTCGGAAAAACTTTATAGTTGTCCGACTCCAATCCTTCGATCTGATCCGGTGAAATTCTTAGTTGAGAAGATACCTGATCAATACTCAATTCTTTATTTTCACGAGCAATACGCAACAAGCCGCCGTACGTCGTTGCTTCAGACGGCTGGTCTTTGGCTTCCAAGTTGATATTGTTCTCAGACATTTTTCTCGCCTCCTGTTGCCTTTGCCGGGCTCTTAATCTCTTTGATGATTATCTCGCGATTTGCTCTCTTTTCTGCGAGCTTAGTACGGTCTTTAATTTCCCCGGCCAACTGACCGCAGGCCGCATCGATATCGTCACCGCGGACCTTTCTCACAGTAGTGACAATACCTGCGCCGTTCAGTCGGTCGGCAAAAGCTTTAACCTCTTCGGGCTTACTGCGCTCAAGACCGGATCCCGGGAAGGGATTAAAGGGGATCAAGTTGAACTTGCAGGGAATGTCCTGAACCAAAGTAATCAGTTCTTTGGCCTGTGCGAGTGAATCATTCACGCCGCCGATGAGAATATATTCAAAGGTGATGAAATCTCTCGGGGCGTGTTCCAAATAACGCTTGCAGGCCGCGAGCAGCTGCTCGAGCGGATGCTTGCGGTTGACCGGCATGATCTTGTCTCTAAGCTCATTGTTCGGAGCATGGAGACTTACTGCCAATGCGACCGGACACTGTTCGGCAAGCTTATCCATCTGCCTGACCAGGCCGGAAGTGGAGACGGTAACGCGGCGGCGGGATAAGCCGTAGGCGTTATCGTCGAGCATCAGTTTCAGGGACGGGATGACAGCGTCCAAATTCTGGAGCGGCTCACCCATGCCCATCATGACAACATTGGAAATTACTCTTTCGTTTTCATCGGTGATACCGAGATCTTTTCTTAAAGTGTGTTCGGCATGCCAAAGCTGACCAATAATTTCCGATGCTTTCAAATTACGGTTAAAGCCCTGCTTACCCGTCGAACAAAACAGACAGTTCATTGCGCAGCCGGCCTGAGAAGAGACACAAAGCGTGCCGCGGCCGTCCTGAGGAATATAAACCATCTCAACGGCGTTACCGCTGCCGACGTCAAGCAGCCATTTACGAGTTCCGTCAGCAGCTGTTTTATCCCGAATGATTTCGGGACCCCGAATCTCAGCAACCTTCTCGAGTTTGGCTCGGAAGGACTTGGCGAGATCCGTCATTTCAGAAAAATCGCGTGCTCCGCGGCGATGAATCCAACGCTCAAGCTGTTTCGCACGGAAAGGCTTCTCTCCGAGATCTTCACAAAACTTCTTCAGCCCCTCGGCATCAAATCCAAGGAGGTTCACTTTCTGAGGCAACTTTTCTTCTGTCATGATCGGGTGTTATCCCCGCTTGCGCGGGGATATTCTTTACATCGCTAACTAAACTACATGCGCGGTCGATTAACGGCCGGCGTAGATGTCCATCTGCGGGAAGAAGAAAGCGATTTCAACGGCAGCTGTTTCAGGGCTGTCGGAGCCGTGAACAGCGTTAGCGTCGATAGACTGAGCGAAGTCGGCTCTGATGGTGCCCTTGGCAGCCTTCTTCGGGTCGGTAGCGCCCATGAGTTCACGATTCTTCATGATGGCATTTTCACCTTCGAGAACCTGAATCTGAACGGGACCGGAAACCATGAAGTCAACCAGATCTTTGAAGAAGGGGCGTTCACGGTGAACAGCGTAGAAAGCTTCGGCTTCCTGGCGGGAAAGCCACTTCATTTTGGAAGCAACAATCTTGAGGTTGTTAGATTCAAAGCGGGAGTAAATCTGACCGATAACGTTTTTGGCAACTGCATCGGGTTTAATAATCGAAAGTGTGCGTTCAATAGCCATTTCAATCTCTTAAAAACGAAAAAAGTAAAAAATAGAAATGCAGAGGATTCCGCACTTCTTTTTGTCTAAAAGACAATCGGTTGATTTTATCATGCAGGGATTAAGGACTAAGGTTTTACGAGAGGCTGAAACGCCTGATTACTTAGTTTTCCGCTGTGCAAGGTTTCCTGCAACCGGTCAAGGTGCAGGCGTATTCGAAGGTTTGAAACGGTAGGTCAGGCCGAGCAGGATCAAGTTAATCACAGCTACCACGATGAACGTCTCCAAACCGGAAGAAACAAGTTCTGTGGCGCGATCCTGCCAGATCATTTTCGGAACTTCAATAAAAACTACGGCGGTAAATGCGACCGGAAGAATGATCGCGAAGCGAAGTGCTTTGAGGGTCACGAGTTTGCTTTCGACATAGAAGCTTCTGGCAAACCAAATCGAGGGAAGGATAAAAAGCAGATAGATCGCGACAGAAGCTTTGACAAATGTGTAGGCGTGGATCATCAGTCCTCCGTTTACCGAAGCGATATCGTGCACTACCCAAACCAAGAAAGCCAGCATGCCCGGTTCAAACAGCATGATTAAAGACAAAATCAGCACAGCAGAAACCGGAAGTCTCGGACGATGGATCTTTAACTGCCGCGCCAGCCATAATGAGCAAAACAGCATCACAGTTGTTGCAATCAGTGTGCGGACAGCCATAAGAAATTCCATGCGTTCACTCCTATTTCTTTTCCCGATCTTTCTTCGGCTGGTGACTAATGGGATAATTATCCGCTACCTGCGGACTCATTCTCAGGTAAGCAGTGATCACCATGAGCACTGCAATATAAGCACCCATCGTATATCCGGCAGGAATCGCCACCGTAAATCCGTGAGAGCCCAAGATAATGAGCGGCAGAATGCCGGCTGCCAACACAATAAAGAAAGCCGAGGACCACATGATTCTCAGTGCCCGAACCAGGCTTTCGCGGTTGTGACGGATGTAAAGCAGCCAAGAAGCAAAAATGCTTTGACCGATGGCAACCAAAATACAAATCATGGCGAGCGCCACATACAGCTGGTCCAGCGTGGCCATCTTATGAATGGTTCCGTAAAGCAGCGATATGCTCGGAGACTCGTAATTGGCGCTGGTAAAGCTCAGCCACAGAGAAGGAAGAACATCGCGAATCAGACTAATTGAAAGGAGCGGCAGTCCAATAAACAGGAAGACAATACAAAGCGCCAGCCCCCACGTCGAGATGCCCTGCCCTTTGGTTTTGACGACATAGGTCGGAAACCAGACACAAAAGCCCAATGCAAACAAAAAAGCAAACCAGTACTCAAATACTCCGCTTTCTTCCACTCTCTTTCTCCTTAGTTTTTATTTGTTTATTCGTTGCTGAATGTTTTTCCAGCGGCCTCAGAATACTTTACGTAAATACCCACGCCTAAGGCAAGTACCAGCGACAGGCATAAGAACGGTAGGTCTTCTTTGGCAAGATTTACTCCGAAAGATCCGAACAGCAGATACGGCGCAGCTGCCTGAGACACCAGATTTAAGAGGTAGCCGAGACCCGTGAAGAGCAGGACTAAATTTATCGTCCCGCGGGCGCGGCTTTCCACGATAAGGTAAGCCGCATACAAAAAAGAAATGATGGCCCCGGTCGACAGTCCCCAGCTCATCCAAGAAAGCGTCAGTACCGAACCCACCCCCCAGGATGCAAAAGGCAGCATCGTGTTGTTGAGCTCGGCGTTATTCACGTACGTGAGCACGGGCAAAAGGATCATCAAAATAGAGGCAGAAAATGCCAGACCGAAACTTAAGTCCTTCTTGAAAAATTTTAGGGCGAAGGCCGGCACTAGAATGATGACCAGCAGCTCCGCCAAAATTTTTACAAACAGAATTACGATCTGAAAAACCAAAGACGTCATTTCCGTTAAATCTTCGGTTCCTCGGATCGAGCTTCCTGCTCAGCCTCTTCAGTCATTCCGCCGATTTCGATTTCATCGATTTCGTCGATTTTTTCCGGCTTAGGACCCGGTTCAAAAACGGCAATGCTTTCAACGTGCGCCGTATGCGGGAACATATTCATCACGCCGGCAGACAGCAGTTTCCAGCCGCCTTCCCTTACGAGCAGCGCAGCATCGCGGGCCAGCGTTGCCGGATTGCAGGAAACATAAACCAAACGAGCGGGACGCTTATCCGTGTCCGCGAGCGAGCGGCAAAGCGCCATAGCGCCTTCACGAGGCGGATCGATCAGAACACGATCCACGCCGCCAAGCTTGTTCCAGACGGCATCCCAATCGTCCAGCGTCCAGTCAAACAGGTTACGAGCCTCAAATTCAGTCTTGTCTGCGAGATTATTGTCTTTTGCACCTGCACGGGCACGATCAACCAGTTCGGTGCTTCCCTCGATACCGAGAACTTTTGCTGATCTTGTCGCCAGCGGCAGCGTAAAGTTGCCGAGACCGCAGAAGAAATCAATGACTTTGGACGAGGGTTCAAGATGCAGCAGACGAAGCGCTCTGGTGACCATCACTTCATTTAAGCGATGATTTACCTGAGTGAAGTCTGTCGGTCTGAAGACGACTTCCACACCGGTTTCTCGATGGTGCAGTTTCAGTCGAGTCGCATTTTCAGGGTCCATCGGATAAATGGAATCCGGGCCTTTCGGCTGATACCAAAAATCGACGCCGTAGTCTTTTTGGAACTGTCTGAGTTTTGCTTCATCATCAGCCGTCAGTTTTTCCAAGACACGAAGCACTAAAGCCAGCGCTTCATCTGTCACGGCCAATTCAATCTGAGGAAGCTTCTTGCGAAGCGATAAAGAGTTAATGAGTTCGCGCAGGGGAACCAAAAGATCGCTGACACGCTTGGGAAGAATTTCGCAGCTCTTCATGTCTGCGATAAAACTGGAACGCTTTTCATGGAAGCCCACGAGCACGGTTCCTTTTTTCGCGACTTCACGCACAGACAGACGGGCACGATGACGGTATCTCCATGCAGAGCCGTAGATCGGTGCCAGAACCTGTTCAGGGCGGACTCTGCCGATATGCCACAAGGCGTCCATCAAAACCTTTTGCTTCATGGCCACCTGAGCATGGGCCTCGAGATGTTGCATGGCGCAGCCTCCGCAGCTGCCGTCCTTGACGCCGAAGTGAGGGCACTTCGGCAAAACGCGAAGCGGGGATTCCTTATAAATTTCGGTTGTCAGTCCTAATTCAAAAGAAGGTTTGCTGCGGTAGACCTCGTATTCGACTTTCTCGCCGGGGAGCGCCCCCTCGATGAAAACGACTTTACCGTCACGGCGTGCGACACCGCGGCCTTCCTGATCCAGAGACTCAATAACGGCGACATACTTTGCCCGTTCTTTTTTAGCTCGTGCCATGAATTTTCCTAACTACTAACTTAGCGCTTTTGGAGCATTGTAAGAGGATCGATCGGTTTGCCGTTTTTACGTATTTCAAAATGGACACGGGGAGAAACATCCGTTGTTCCCATCACGGCAATCGCCTGGCCCTTACGAACTTGATCGCCCTGTTTTACCGAGATCGATTTCACCCGGCCATAGACAGAAACACAGCCGTCTTTATCGCGAATCATCACGACCTTACCGTAACCCTGGACCTGACCGTCAAAAAGCACCGTACCGTTCACAGCAGCGTGAACCTTTTCGCCTTCGGATCCAGCGATATCGATACCTTTATTCAAGCCGCCGAAATTCTGAATAATCTTTCCTGAAGCCGGCCAGCCGTAGGTGCCGTTTGCGCTGCCGACAGAGCTACTTGAAGAAGCGGTCTGGGTAGTACTTGCAGATGCGGCAGGAGCAGCGCTTGAAGAGGTCGAGGGCTTAGCAGAACTGCTCGAACTCGTCTGTGTCTTGGTGTTGGCTTCAACTCTGCGGATATTGGCGTCCGTTGAAGACGATACGGACAAGCGAAGTTTCTGACCGACCAATAGGTGGGACGGATTCGTCAAGTGGTTTTCGCGCGCAACCACGGCGGGATCGAGGCCGTAGCGGGAGGAAATCGCATACAGCGTGTCTCCGGGCTTAACGGTATAGACGGATGCCGTCGCTGAACCGTCCGTTATCGGGGCATTGCCTCCGGTAAACGAACAGCCGGCTATCACCGAAGCAAACACCATCGGCCAAAGATACTTACTGCAATTCATAACTCCTCCATGAGCCTCTTTTATTTCTCTACCGAACAGATTTTAAGTAAAAACCGTCCTAATCGTCAGAACAAATCGAATTATTCTCAGGACTGAAAGCTGTTACACCACGTCCGAACGGTATCCAGCATCCCGTAATTCGTCATATCCACTTGAAGCGGCGTAACGCTGACGTAATTGTGCGATGTTGCCCAGAAATCGGTTCCCTGAGTGCTGTCACGCGCGTCACCGGCGGCGCCGAGCCAATAAATCGTCTCGCCTCGCGGATTAACCTGCTCAATCACGGATTGGGCGGCGTGACGACGACCGAGACGTGTCACGACTAACCCAGAGAGCTGGTCAATCGTTGTGTTGGGGATATTGACATTCAAAAGGAACGGCGCAGGAAGCGGACTTTTAATAAAGTTGTCCACAATGTACTCGGCCACCTCCGCGGCGGAATCCAAACAAGACCAGCCCGAATGCACCTGAGAAAAAGCAAAGGACGGGCAACCGAACAAGAATCCTTCCATAGCGGCAGCGACGGTTCCTGAATAAAGCACGTCGTCACCCATGTTCTGGCCGCAGTTGATGCCGCTTAAAACGATATCCGGTTTTTGAGGCAGCAAGCCGGTTAAAGCAATATGGACACAATCCGAAGGCGTACCGTTCACAAAGAAAACATTTTCCTGAACCTGACGAACGGAAAGCGGACGGTTAAGCGTTAAGGAGTTACTGGCCCCGCTGTGGTTTTGTTCGGGTGCAACCACTGTGACATTGCCGAATCGGCGGATACGACGGGCGAGTTCCTGAATACCGGGCGCTAAATAACCGTCATCGTTTGAAATCAAAATATTCATCGCTTTCCTCAGATAGCCGAAGTTTTCAGTCCTCAATTATCGCGATTTTCCGACTTCTTAGCCAATGCCGCGAGCGCAGACCGAGGACTATCAGAGGAAAGAATTTTTAGAGGCGCCCGAAAAAGCAAAAGCCGCAGGTATGCTAAATCTCTGCGGCTGTGCATCGATGTCGGCAATCGGCCGACGAAATTATTTGTCCTATCGAATAGATTAGGCGGTAGCCTTAGACAGGGTCATTCCTGCGGAAACAGCAACGACTTTTTGCTTCTTCTCTTTTTTCTCAGACTTCTTAGCAAGGGAGATCAACTGAAGAGAAGCCCCGGCTAATAAAAGACGAGTTTTCATTGGAAGAGATTCAGGCATTTAGTCCTCAAAGGTTGTTATGAAATCACCTTCCAATTTAGTAATTCAATATGACAGCTTTATGACAAAAATGAGATAAATCTCAAAGTTTAGTGTTTATCCTTAGACGCTTACCATGACGCGGTAACCTCTTCTTTCAAGTTTGTCGCGGATTTTACAAAGTGACTCTTTATCTGCCTTTTTTAAACCGGCCGCCGGTGTGTCGCGGTCAAGGGTGTAAATCATGACTTCCCGAGGCTTGATTTCTTCCAGCACATCAATCCACGGATCTACAAACTCGTCTGTCGTGTTATCCACGGACTGTCCTTCAAACTCACCTTTCATGAACATCGTCTGAATAATCGGACGAACCGTCATGTTTTTGAGTTTCTCGATGACACCTTTTACATCGTACTTGGCGTTCGGACGATCAATGCGCTTGATGTAGTCCGCGTTTACGGTATCGAGCTTCATAATCGGGTTGTCCACTTTTGCCAAAGCTTTAACAACCTTCTCGCGCGCAAGGAAGGTAGAGTTGCTTAAGACGCTGATTTTTGCGTTGGGAAAATAGCGATCTCTAAGCTCAATCGTGTCATCAATGATGAGGTCAAAATCAGGGTGAGACGTCGGTTCTCCGTTACCGGCAAAAGTAAAGACATCGGGAACGACGCCTGTTTTCTGCAGATAAATAAGTTTCTTTTCCAGAGCTGTTCGAACTTCTTCCCGCGTAGGGAGCTTGCGTTTGGCGTCGTGGTCTTTATTAAAGCCGCATTCGCAGTACACGCAGTCAAAAGAGCAGACTTTGGCTTCAGCCGGCAAAAGATTGATCCCTAAAGAAGTACCTAAGCGTCTGGAATGAATCGGTCCGAAGATTGGTGAAGGAAAAAGAATACAAGCCATGCCGACCTCCTCCGTGAGAACCGCAAATAACAAAAGAGGCTGCCACTTGGACAGCCTTTCGAGAATTTGTGGTCGGCGGCGGGAACCGTACGACCAAAACAAATCAAAAGGTTACAACAACATCCAGCTTCATTAGTACATTCATTGATACATCAAACTCATAAATCAGCTGAACAGCCCACTATTAATATATTAGCGAGTTACTTTGGAGTTGTCTTTCTTAGCGGTGGTACTTGTAGCAGAATTCAAGGCCGACTTCAGCTTCTCGGAGGAGTTCTTCCTTCTCGACTGCCAGTCGCTGAAATTCAAGACACTTTCCAGCGGAAGGATTTTTGGCTGCTCTTCTTTCAAGTTCGGACAGTTGGTTGCGCATCCTGCCAAGCTCGTTCCGATGAGCAGACTCAGCAATCCGTAACTCAGAAAGCGCCACAGCATCATTAGTCTGTTTGAGCCGGAAACCTTGAATCGTGCTTTTGAGAACTTGAATTTCAAGCCTTGCATTTTTTAATTCCTCCGATTCTCGCCCCTGCTGGACTCCAATCCAATAGGAAAAAACAAGAGCGGCACAAGCCACCCCTATTTTCAGAACATTGATTAGGTTCATTTACCATTCCACCTCCTGTGCGGCCCAAGGTCTACATGAACAAACGTCGGATAGAAACCCACACCACCGGTGCACCTCCGGTTTGCAATGATTTTTAATCGACCTAGTGCCCTGGCCCATTTTTCCGAATCTTTGTAGCGGGTCGGCCGAATGTCTGCGGCCTGCCCCTTAACATGAAAAGAATTCGGTGCGCCTCCGATTTTCCGATTATGTTCCGGACTTCTGTAGCCAGAATTCACATAAATCGGCTCTCCAAAATCGGCACGGATTTCTTCTAGCAAAAAATAAAGGCCCGGATCAACGACCTCGGGCCAGGGACTTGGTTGTCCGTCCTTCGATTCAAACTCGGACGGCTGAAAATGCTCACTCACTTTTGTCTCCTAAAGGTAATTTAGACTTGATTTTGTTTTCCTGCTCTTTGCGAACGATGTCGAGCACCTCCCGGATGTACTTCGGAATGATCGATCCGTGCCCGGCCCTCTCGATGTTTTCCAGTATCGAAATTAGCTCATTGATCGCTAGGGCGCCCACAGCCCACACACCAATGAAAGGCATGTCTAAAATTTGATCCACGCCGTGGAAGCCGATGGCGACAAAAATGATCAGCAATTTTTTTGCGATCCCCGCATGGCCAACGGCAGAGGCATACGTTTTTGTTCTTTTGGCCGCGTAAAAACCTGTCAGCCAATCGGCTGCCACGAAATAGCACAGCCATTGCAGCAGATAAAGATGGTCGCCCAACAATCCCCCGGCGCAGCTAAAGACAGCGATGACCGTGTCTTTAATCGTTTCAGGCTGGAGAGACGAGAATAGTTCTAAAAATTTCTCCCACATAGCTCTCTCTTTACTCAAGATATTTCTTGAATCGCTGGACCAATCCAAGCAACAATCCCGGCTGTCACGCCTATATAAATATTCTTAATATCCTTGTAGCAAATACTCACTGTTTCAGGAATATCTACCGAGAAATCAATTTCCTCTTCGTGCATATCTCGAATGGTTAAGATCCCCTGAGCGGAACTGTTTGAGAGAGTTAGAAAGCACCAAATAGCACTATTCCTTACAAGCCGATAGGTCTTTGTCGAAGTCTCGATAGTCATCATCAAGCTTCCCATTTTGTCAGCTTGCTCAAAATTTTCTCTAGTGACGGTCGTGTACAGCTCAAGATCACCAAATCTCAGATTAAACTTAATGGTACGTATAGGAGTGCTGCTGTCTGAAGTAGGGCTCAGAGCTAGAGGTTCATTAAACACTCGAGCTGACTCATAAAACTCACCCCAAGTACCGGAAAACATCTCGTAAGGGTCAGTATCGTAACGGTCTTTATTTTTAAGCGTTGATATGGTGCTGCCGTTTTCGTCCAGAAGATCTAAATAAAATGCTCCTCCACACGGGCCCGAAGCTCCGGAACCATTTTCATGGCCGGGCTCGTGCATCGGATTTCCGCAATAATCTTCGTCGTTATAAAGCCAAGGAGTACGAAGTGAGAAAACTGCCTGAGGCGCCTTTTTTCCTAAGCCCATCAGCAAAGCAGGACTATTAAGCATTTTCCTCTCCGTCAAGCTGGACTTCAAGTTCGTTGATTCTGGCCCTCCATGTTTCTCTTTGGGCGATAACTTCTGAGTATTCCTCGGCAGTTGCTGCGCCTTCTGCTATCTTGATGACTGCGTAATCGGTTTCTCTCAATTGGGCTTTAAGCACAAAGATTTCTCTTTGAGCCAAAACTGCCTGAGAGGGCTCAGGATCAGGCTCTTCCGTATATACGACATTGAGTTTTTCCCAGAACTCCGCACGGTTCTCATCCGGTTCTTTTCCGAAAACCTTGTGTTCTTCTTTCCAGACGGCCTGACGAACTGCATATTCAGAGTAGTAAACGTTTTCGTTGTAAAGGTATTTTTTAATCATTATGAAGCCTCCGCAGGAATGAAAGAAGCTACGCCCATGTCATGGCACCAGCATGCAACAACAATGCCTTTTCCAAGGGTGGGAGCTTCCCCGTTTACCCAAGACCACTTATTTCCTAAATTAACATAACCTCCTTCGGGCAGGCCAATATATTTAACCCAAGACTCCAATGCCCCTCCGTTGCTAATAGTTATTCCTCCAGTTCCCATATAATAGTTGCTTGAGGGCGATGTAGAGGAAATTGTTGCTCCTGTAGGATCATATAAATTACGATCTTTTGCGACATAAGGAACCATATATCCGGGTGCATAACCAACATTCCCTGTTAAGCCGTCTTTAGCCGTCCAGCCCTTATTTAAAGCACCACCTACGTAAGTGCCCATTTCTTCTGAAGGATAACCTGTACCATAGATATAGTTTGAGTTGTCAGCATCGTAACTAGGAAGGGCTCGAATATAACCTTTTCTTAGCCACGCTGAAGAATAAGAATCGGGGCCGACCTTCACTGCCAATTCAATTTCTTGCTGAACAGCAGTTCCGTCCAATCGAGTGACCCGAAAAACTACATCTTTAATTAAAAGATTCGACTCAGAATCGGCTTTCTTATCTGGGAAATCTGCCTCCGGGATTGCTTCCAACTGAGATTGTGTTAAATAATAAGTTCCCTCAGTTGTCGCTTGATCAAAAGAAGCCCATTCAGATGGCCAAGGTTTTGCTCCGATTTCTCCGGTATCACCTTTCGGACCTTTTAGGGCTTCCAACTGTTCGGTCGTAAAGTCGGTATAGACAAACGGGTCACCTTTCGGACCTTTTAAGGCTTCCAACTGTTCGGCCGTAAAGTCGGCATAGACAAACGGATCGCCTTTATCGCCCTTTGGGATCTTAAATTTGAAATTCGGTGCCTCATTCGTGCCGCTCTTCTCCACTTCCGAAACCGAACCGCTTGGAAGCATCGCAACTTCCAGAGAAATATCCGGAGCGGGTCCCGTCGGTCCGACATCACCGAAAACGGCAAGAACCGGACCTAAAACAATCTCTGTTCCGTTTAGTTCTAACAGTTCGAAGACCTCGCCGTTTCGGTTGATGATGTGATCACCAACTTTAGCGTTGCTGTTAGGAGTTAATGCAGCCATGAGGTTCGTCCCTTCATGAGCATCAGCAAGCCAGCGCATGGAGTAGCCGGCAGAATTAACCAGCTCTTCCACCTGATTTTTAGTTAACCGAATTGCATCCAGGATCTCCTGAGCCTGAAGCTTTACTAGGTTAACCTGTTCCCCGCCTTTAGCATCCAATGCGGCAATAAGGATCTCAAGTTTTGCCTCCAGCTCAGCCGTCTTTTGCTCAATTTCTTCCTGAGAAGCCTCGGTAGCCGCATTAACTGCCGCAACTTGGGCCTCTCCGGCCTCTCGAACCTGAGCAACTTTTGAATCTGCTTCAGCTTGTGCCGCTTCAGCAAACTCCTTGGCTTTTTCGGCCCAGTCCTGAGCATCTCCAGCGAATCCTTCAGCTTTGAATGCCCGCTGCCTAAAGTCTTCAAAGATGTCTGCCAACTGATGAAGGTTATTCTCATCCGGCTCAAGTCCTGCGCCCTCAATAACATTCATGAATTCTTCTGTAATCATGTGATGCCAGTAGGAGCCCAATGTTGTCGGCAGCCCTTTAGCATTTTTATCTCCGTCCTGAGGATATCCGTAGGACGGATTTTTAGGCGGGAGCGGCGGAGTATCCGATGCATTTGCGTAATAAAGTCTTTTCATCACTTGTTCCTATTCATGCATTAAAAAAGCCCCTTTCGGAGCTTGTTAAATATGAATGTATACGGGGACCCTGCTGGCGGGAGGCTGTATGTGATTAGTGCGGCCATAAACGGGACTGGCCCAAGAAGCGCGAAAATGAAGATTATTATTGTTCCCGTTCGGACCCTCAGTTTTATTCGCAGTTCCGCCCCCGTCACACCTGAGGCATCCCGCTGTCCCGTACGTCTCGTTTTCTCCCCACAAATCGAACCAAATCTCCGGAGCCCCGGAATCAATATATTGGCCCACTCCCCAGTTGGAGCCCCACAGCACTCGGTCTAATAGGTACGGAACGTTAAAAGTGGTCGAACCGTTGCCTGCTCCCCACGTCGTGCCAATCGCCCGAAACAGACTCGCAAAACCGGATCGGCTTACCGCTCTTCCGTCACAGAGTATCCAATTGGGACTATTGATAAAACAACCGGTGTAGATAATGAAGCCCGGAGGAAAGGTTTCAAATTTATCCACCCTATCTGTGACGCCTTTTAACACGGTATTTATTTTTGCCTCTAACTTGGTCAGTCTTGCCTCAATGCTCTGATTCAGCTGGTCAAGGGTATTTTTGTCGGGCTTAACTCCTCCTCCGACAATTGCATTCCTGATTTCTTCGGTTACCGCGTTATACCAGGGGGCTTTAGGAACCGTAGCGAGCTGTCCGCCCGTGCTCGACCCGTCTGTCGGATAACCTAAAGGCGCATCCTCCGCAAATTTTGGCTCGACCTGAACCACTCTAGCTCCGTATGCTCTGTCCATTTTCTTGTTCCTTAAAATCCCAATAACCAAAATAAAGTGTCGTGTGCGCCGGTGCGTACCGTCTGATCAGACACTCAATCACTGAGTCTCCCCACCAAGCTAAAGCCTCTTTTGTTTCCCCGGTTACCTCGTGCCACTGCAGTGTGTTGTTTGAACCTCCGATGACATTGACGCGCCACGTGTGCGGCCAAATGCCGTCAGCCAAAACATCGTTAACCCGGCTCATTACGCTGTAGCCACTGAATTCATCAATCACTATGAGGTAGCCGAACATCGCGGCCAAATCGATAAAGAATTGAGGCGTCTGAGAACCTACCGTGGTCATTTTCCAAATCAAGAGACGCCGCAGCGTATTGATGTCTGTTGCACCCCACAGCTTTAAGCACTCATCAGGCAGCCCCCATTCTTCAAGCCACTCAGGAAAGGTTTCAATTGCAAAACGAGGATCTGCCTCTGTAATAAGCGCGTTTGCTCTGGAGTCAATCCTAGCCAGCTCGATCGCCCAAACTTCAAACATCATGGCGTACAGGCTGGTTGAATCTCCTCTTGGCCAAACGGGACCGGGAGGCAGAAGCTCTTTGAGCATTCCTACGTATTCGTTTGCCGTTACTGCCATGTGATCTCTCCTAATGTCAGCAGCTCATTGTTGCTGTCAGGAATCGGATCCGAGGTTGGAGAAGTTACCGAATGATCTTCTTCACCTAACGCAGCACTAATAGCCGCTCGAATATGCGACAAATAAATTCTTTGTCCGGGGACCCCTTCTCTGGCAAATAAGTCCTTGAGCTCTTGCTTTACGGCTTCTCTGACTTCAGCATCATCAGGAAGCAGGCCGGCAATGACAACGTTGACTGCCTTAATCTCCGGAGCTCTGACATAAAGGTGAGCCGTCACAGGACGCAGCTTGTCGATATGTTCAAATACCTTATCCAGCATAGCCTTATCGGGGATGATCTCGGCCATGCCGTCACAGACAAACCGGACCGTAACCGTGCCCTCGCCTTCTTCTTTAGGAAATGCCCAAGCTCGGGTTACGCCCGGCACTGCTAACGCCCACTGAACATAATCCGATTCCGTTCCGCCGTGAGGTGTCTCCCTGACACGGGAGAGAAGGCGTGCTCTGAGGCTGTCGTCGGTCTCGGCCTCGCTTCCGCCTCCGAGTTTGACAATCGTAACTTCGCTAAAAACGCCCACAATCGGAGAAACCAACGTCAGGACATCTTCTTCCAGCTGGTTGCCGGATGTTCCCTCGTTTAGAGCTTCAACTGCGGTCGCCCCACCTGAGGAGACAGGCCCGACGGTCTTGTACTGCACTCCGTCATCAGACTGCAAAATCGTCCCTTCCGGAACATTGATGAGTTCTCCGGAAAAACGAAAAACAACCTCTCCGGAAGCTTTCGTAGCTTTTTTCCTAGCTAAACCGTAAATGGAGGCCCAGCGATCCAAGTAATCGCTTTCAGCCGTATCAAAAAACTGCTGCCGATTCAAATACTCGATATAACCATACAGAGAGTGGGCAGCTCCGGCCAAAACTCTGTCAAAGACTCTCGCGTTGGAGCGCCTCATCTGCGGAACAGACAATCTGCTCTGAGTATCTCCGTCGAGTCTTTCTATGATTTCCTTTAGTGTCGGACGTTCAAAACTCATAATTTGCTCCACACATCGACAAATCGGGCGGTAAGTGTTTTTTGATCGGGACGAATAATCTCAATCAGTAAGTTAAGGCGATCCACTCCGTCCAGTTCAGCCCTCGCCGTCACTTCTTCGGCAATGCGGTCCTCAACCATCCAGCGCAGAGCTTCTTGGGCGTATTCTTCGGCCAAAGCAAGCGTTTCAGTAGTGAGAGTTGAACGCATCAGCAGCCAGAGCCTCGAACCGAATTTGTCTCCTTCCTCAGAGAAGGAATCCGCCCACCAGCCCATCTTGGATTCTGTCGGCCTCTCGTCATCGTCCTCAGCTCTCGCCCAAGAAAAAAGGCTGTTTACCACAGCCCTTGCTAAATCGTCCTTGGCAAAATCTGTTAGGGTTGCCTCGGCGCCGTTTAAATAAAATTGCATATACCATCAAGCCTGATGAAGAATCTGAAGAACGTAATACACACATCCAATAATTGAAGCAATTGTCGCCAATGCCGCTCCAATCCCAGCGACAAAGCCCTTCCAAAACTCTAATTTTCTTTCCATGGTATGGACTCTCTCTGTTAGAATACCGCTCATAATTTCCCTTTTTTAGGTTAATGAAAAAAGCCCGCTTGAGTTCGCTGCTCAATCGGGCTTAACTTTTTGCGTTCCGCATTACATCTTTTGATCCGGAGAAGATCCGCCGTTATGCGTATGGCCGTTGTAGATACTGCGCATGCCGGCCATGGAGTAGTCGCCTCCTTTATCTTTGATATCGCCTTGTGCAACGATATTGCCTCCGACTTCGAGGTTCCCCGTGCACTTTGTCAAAGGAGCATCCACTGTCACCGAAGCCGACGTTTTTACCGTTACCGGACTGGAGACACCTTCTACCCTGATTCCGTTACGGGAGAGATAGACTTTTCTCCCCAGGTCATCAAAAACACAAACTTCTCCGTCCTTCAAATCAGTGGGGCGGTAACGACGATCGGCAACAACCACCGCCAGCGTCTGATCACGATCGCCGCCCAAGGCCAAACCAATTGCTTCGGCTCCGATATGAGGCTCAGAAGTAAAACCGTAAGGCTCAAAGTGTTCTACTGATTCTCTGATGTCGCCGCCGAGAAGCTGAACCTGCAGGGTTCGGAGTTTTCGGGCTCCGTTCTTAGCCGAAACCGTTGCTCTGTTGATTAGATCTTTAAGATTCATTTTTAATTAGATCTTTACGATTCATTTTTTAGGCAAAAATAAACCCGCCGAATTTGGGCGGGTGAGACTAAAAGGACGCAATTAGAATCTGCGAGGTTTGCCAGCCAAGATTTCAGCAAAGGCATCGGCGTCATCTAATCTAAAATCTTGGGACTTACGTATGGTTATCTCTTCTTGAAGTTTTTCACGGAAGATCTTTTCATCCATCTTTCGTTTTTGCTCAGGACTGACGTATACCATGCCTTTCATGTCTTCTTCGGTAACATGAAGCGCCGGGTCTTTCCAGCCGGGGATATGTGCACAATTCGTCTCGTAGCCCTCAGGAGTGCGATCGCATTTGGTCCCAGCAAAAGAAGGCTGTATGAAACAAAGGGAGAACAAAATAGCAAGAATTTCCTTCATATTCACTCATCCCACATTTAAACCTTTCCGCTGTCTTTCTTTATATCGCTGTTGTCTTCAATTCTAACCTTTTTTGCATCAGGCTCAGAAAATAAATTAAAGCGTGTTTTTAAACCCAATACCATTGTTGTCGTTGTCCCTCTATCGCTCAAAGAATACGTAATTTGAGTGATAACCCATGAAGCGTCCTCAAATGCTCCCAGTAATGGGTCTTTAAATCTGACAAATGAATTAACTCTCCACAGCTCACCATTACTCTGCCTCCATCCTTGAACTTTATAGTTCAGCGTATCCGATTCACCGAACCGAACATCTCTAAGAACAAGAGCTTTCTTCTGAAGAATCTCTGTTGATGCATTACCGGATTCTTGTTTAACCAACCATCTGGGACGTCTGACTCCCGAGTCCCGAGCCGTCGCTGTAAGATGGTTTGCCGATACCGGAAGTTCACTTGTAGGATTAGCTGCTTGCCCCAATGTTACGTAGTCGCTGAATCGCTTAGAGACATCCTGAGTTCGTTTGCCTTCAAGAATATTCTTCCCAAGTTCCAATATGTCGTGGGCGATGCCTCCCGAGCCGGCTTGGGCGATGACCAAGTTGCCTGCTTCGTCATCCGTGAGCAAAATTCCGTTTTTCTGGAGATATCGAGTAATGGAAGAGCCAACGGTTTCCGTCGGAGAAAACTCGAGATTTCTCCTATCTACTGATTTCACTTGATCCACAACGCCGATTCCAAACGGCTTGCAAACTGCCTTTAAATTCTGCTCATGCGTCTGATTCTTGTATGAATTAGCCATCCTGTGGGGCATGCAGCAGTCCTGCAGATCAACCGTCTTGCTGGCGCCTGAAATCGTAACGCTGATTCCTGAGGCCGAATAACTGACTTCTCGCTTGGTAACGTAACCGGTCAAGATCGGCTCGCCATCGATAAAAACCTGCACTTCGTCCTGAGGCTGAATGCCTATCGTTAGATCTTCTTTGCTTCTGGTTGACCTAACCGAGAAGGTTCTGGCCAAGCTTTGAAGCGTACAGGCAATACTCACATCCAGCCAGTTCTCGTATTTTCTACCGTTAACAAAAAGAGTAACGGTGTTATTTGAGATTTTCTTTGGCATGTCGTTCCTTTGCCCAAGACTTTAAGGCAATCGTATTCCAAGCGTGTAAAACACTAGCCAGTGCAATACAGCCCGTAAAAGAGGCTCCCAAAACATTACCGCCGGTGCTCCAACCAAAAGAAAAAGCACAAACGCCGAAATCTGAATAACGATCCAATTATTCCAATTAATTTTCATCTTTGACTCACTCATTCAATAATTTCAACGGCACCGCCGGTACAAAGCCCGAATACCGAAGCTTACTTTTCACCCGTTTATTTTGACTGCCGCTTTCAAAACCTCAAATATCAGCTCTAAGGTAATCGGAAGCGCTCGCTCTTTCGCGGTGTCTTTGACTTTTGCCCAGATACCTTGATTTCTAAGAGCGTCCAACGTATCCTGCCCTTTCATAGTTAAGCGGGGGAACAAACCGGGCAAGGTAAATGCCGTGCGATTCAATATATTTATTTCGCATCCGGCTATCATCCCGGAATCTTCCATCAGCAGCAATTGAGCTAAGACCATGGCTTTGAAATGATCGGATTCTTTTTTCCGCTCTTGCCATTGTTCTTCAGACTCATCCAATCTTCTCTCAATTTTTTCTGCCATCAGCCCCGATAGGTACTCTTTAATGGTTTCATCTTCGAATTTCTGCAGGAGCTGTTTTATTAACATCCAATCACGCTTCATCTTTACCTCACTCATTCAATAATTTCAACGGTACTGACGGCACAAAACCTGAGTGCCGTATCTTATTTCTGCCGACGATCTCTAATTCGCGGGTCGAGTCTCCGTAATAGTCATAGGCCAGCACCAATGCCGGAGTAACAGCCGATGGCGTAAACGTTACAAGTCGAGCCTGATTTTCAGCTCGCTGCGTAATCGCCTCATACACTGCAGAATGCGCCTGACTTAATGCCTCAAAGACCGAATCGTTTTGAGTTTTAAACATCTCTGCGTCAATCGCTTCCAGGATGTTGTCCCTAACTTGGATTAAGTCATCGTATGGGGCGGTTTGAACAACAGCTGAAGCATCCACCCTGTCATTTTCCGAACCAACTTCGGAAGCGGCTAAAACCGCGTTTGATAGTGCCGCCTGCCGTACCAAGGTTTGGACTGCTGCGTCGGCATTCTCGATCCTCTCGCTTGTCGTTCTCGAAGCCACGGCCGTCGGTTTAGAGCTGTTCAGCGAATTTTCTTTCGTGAGCTGGCTGAATCGGTTAGCCACATTGCTCCAAGCGCATATCGTTGAAGCAAAGCCCTGCAGGCCCAGCGTATCTAAAACTCTCTGTCCCAAAGATTGCGGTGCTCCGCTCACCAAGGTAATCGCATCATTGGCCAAATCGGCCAGGTCATCAGCGAGATCAAAAGCCTGATAAATTCGAGACAGCGAGTCTTCCGAGAAGAGCTTGGCAAAGTCTTCTCCCACCGTCTTTTTCACGAAATCCTGGCACCCGGAGATATCAAATTTTTTAATAAACTCGTCAAAATTTGCGTTCGTCAGTGCTGAGGCCGCTTTTAAACACCGTCCCCCGGCATCCACTATCGAGTTCGGAAACTCTAATTTCCCGCTTTCAACAAAAGAGAGTGTGACGGTGGAAAGTCGGTTTGACTCAAAACGCGGGGAAGTGAGATCAACTGCCACTACCTCCATGGTGCCGAGCCACGGATGGATAAGCCTTCCTGCTCCTTGTTTTTCGCATGCCGCTATCAAACGCTTCATCCGGGTAATGTAATCAGCTCCTATGACATAGGCCGTCACGGTGATCGTTCTTTTTGAGCGTCCTAGATCTTCAGTAAACGGCGTATCTCTCTGAGGATACTCAAAGGTCTGAGTTCTTCTGCCTACTTTGAAGTCGGAGCTTGTCACTTCAAAGGGTACGCCTCTAAAGGAGGCTCGCCTTAATTCCGGTGCATTCATCAGCAGTCCTCTATTGGGTAGTTTTGAGTTGAAGCGGAGAAATAACCTCCGCTCGAGTCTTGCTTATTGACCTGAGCTTCAGTCCCGTTCGGAACCTTTACGACCACTTCCAGACGGTTATCCACTTCTGTTTTCTGAGTCGGAAGCCCTCTGCTCATCGCTGCGGCTTCTGAAGAACTAATCATCGGAGCAGACCTCTGAGGTTTCGCCTCTTCTCTGGAGAGTCCGAGCATTTCCCTAGCGGAGCCTTTGATATTTTCCCAAGACAGCTTTTTCTTGATGTTTTCCCACGTTTCAGTAAGACCGTCCCAAAGCTTTCGGATACTCTTGCAGGCGTTATCCCATGCAAGAGAGAATCTTTCAGGGAGTTTGCTCAAGACCTTAGACAAATCGGGAAAAGTTTTCTTGAACCAAGCGGAAATATCATCCCAGTTCTTCCATAGTGCAATACCGGCAGCTATCGCACCTCCGATGATCCAGCCCCAGGGACCAAAGGCCGCGGTGATTGCCGCCCCAACTCCGTAAAGGGATTGACCAAGACTAATCATATTGCCGACAAGCGTCAGACCGATTAAAGCCCCGAACCCTTTGATTATGGTGTCCCAGCCGCCGATAGAGTCCACAAAATTCATAAACCCGTCAATGAGATTAAAAACCCCATCAACCGCTTTTTCGAAGTCAATTTCAGAAACAGCCTTGGAGATTTTTTCGAATATGGCTTCCAGCCTCTGGGTAATGAGATCTTTGTTGGCCGTAACCCAATCCTGAATCCTCTTTACAATTGTTTCGATAACGGGCGCAAGCGACGCCCCGATAGTAGCCGACACACCGTCTAAAACTTGAGAGAACTTGCTCATAGTATCGGTTAAATGAGCCGAGTCAGCTACCATCTTATCGTTCATCACGATGCCCAGCTTCTCGGCTTCATTACCCATATCGTCAAGTCCTGCGGCACCGCTCTCGAGAACAGGAATCAGTTGTTTGGCCAAATCATCTCCGACCGCAGCCGTTAAAATTCTGAGCCTGACCGCCGGAGACTCATTGTTCTTAACAGCCTGCGCGAGGTTGCGCATAACATCAGCCGCGTCTCGAATATTTCCTTTGGAATCCTTCAGAGAGACGCCCAATCGCTTAAAAATAGCTGCCAGCTCCTTATTTTCTCCTCTGGCAGCTTTCCCCATGTTATAAGTAAGCTTTACCAGAGCCTGATCCATCTGCTCGGCTGACATTCCTCCCAAGCCCGCGGCATAACGAAGTTTCTGCAAGGACTGAGCACTGACGCCAGCCCTCTTGCTTGCCTTATCGATAGAGTCACCTAAGGAAGTAAACTTGTCCACCGCGGCCTTTAAGCTAAAGCCTCCCACGCCTCCTAAAACAGTCAATGGAAGTGCAAACTTTGATGCCAGTGCCGCAGACGATTTTCCAAGAGCAGAGAAGGAGCGCCCGATCTTGCCGAAATTAGCATCGATTTTCTTCAGCGCCGGGCTTATCTTATCGGTCGCCGATAGGACGGCCTTGAGACTGTATTCTTTTCCTGCCATTTTTTATCTTCTTCCATAATGCGAAGAGCCTCTTTCGCAAGCTCAACTACCCACGAAAAAGGCTCTCTTGACAGTTCAGTAGGTCTTTCACTCCAGAATCGAGCCGTGTTGTAAAAGACCTTCACAGCCGTTTTCTTTTCCCCTACTCCGTATCGGTAAAAAAATCGGATACCTTTCGGATTAAAGCCATCGCATCTCTGATTCCGAGCTGGCCCACAGCTTCGTCTGAAAGACCGGAGCAGGTCACAACATACTTTCTCAGCAGGCTTAATTTTTCATCCGGAGTAGAAGCGTCCCCGGGAAGACCCATTGCGGAGATTTCGTTAAAGGTCGGTTCTCGCAGATCGACCTTCTCAATTTTGTTTCCCGATACCGTGATCGGAGCTTTCAGCTTATAAGTCTCAATCATGACCACCTCCCGTTGGTTCCTACAAATTTCATTCCGACAGTGCCGGCGTCACTGTCATAGTTCATCTCTCCTTCAATGAAAGCCTCTGAGAGCGTGTAACTCTTACCATTAGCTAATTCCGCAACGACGGTACCCGTATCCATCTCTGCCAGTTCATTAATCGGAAAATCAGGATCCATAAGGAAAGTAGCGTCGATGTAGGGGGCAATTGGGCTTTCTTTGTAATTAACGGATCCGTTGGTTGAAACGATCGCCTCCTTGGTGGATTTGGAGAGCGGAATCGTAAGACCTCCTGATATATCCAGTGTCCTGCCATTGACTGTGATGTGGCAAATTCCTGCAATTCTTGGCATTAAATCACCTCTTATTCGTTAAATTGAAGACGGAACTGAGCCAGCACGGCAAAAACTCTTAACTGGTTAACTAAGTCCGGCGGCAGAAGGACGTCGACTCTGTTCGGATCATCTTTATTTCTTTCAACAATGAGGTACTTGGCAAACAAGTCAGCATTTTCGACAATCGCCTTCTCCTCGAGCTTGGTATACATCGCAATGAGCTCGCCCCTGATAATGGACGGCGTCACCACCGCCTGCCCTGCACCGAATCGCGTCCCGTCACTGGCGAGTTTGTGCCGCGGATACTTGCTCGTAATACAGCTTCTCAAGGCGCGAATGATGTAGGCCAGCGTGTGCAGCGTCTCGGAATCTAAGTACGAGTTGTCTTCATCGCCGAATCTATTCTTTTGGTACGTCGTAATTGCCCTTTCCACCCTCATATAGCCGGATTCCGTGTACTCGGTAGCAATGCCGTTTGTCAAAAGAACCTGACGCTCACTCATAGTAAAACGCTTGCCGTGAGGTGCAGAGGTGATCCCGATTAGCTCTAAAGTCTGAGTGGGACGCGCCGGATCGATAGAAAGCTTGGCTGCGTTCTGAGCTCCGTAGGCTGACAGCACCTCAATTGCCAAAGACGGGACATCCGGTTCGAGTCCGATAATCGTGGCGTGCTGATCGTTACGGGTTGCTCCAAACTTCTGCAGATCGTTAACGGAGCCCCTCTTACAGGTGTAGACATGTCCATACTGCTGCTTGTCATAGGCCCAGCGGCCGCTCGTATCGTTCATAGTCTCTTTGAAATAATCCAAAGAAACCGTGTCCGAATAGGGCATCAGGATAAAGTCGTACGGGTCATCACCCATAATTTTGGAGAATTCAAGAGTAGAGAAATCCGGCGCGCCGGTGCCTCCGGCCATGGCTGTGATTTTGACACTCAGCCCTTCAGGCGTCTCCTCTCCGGCCCCGTAGCCCTGAATATTGAGTCCTAAAGCGATGTCGTTGCCATTGGCGCCCTTATTCTTCGCGCTGACGGTAACGTAGCCCTCTTCTACTTCCGCATCCTCCTCACTCGCAGAGGCTTCTGCCGTAACCGGAAGATCGGGTTTTCCGTTAATCGCAGACGCGATTGCAGATGCTACGTCAGCAGGCGCATCATCCACACCGACCGCTACCTGAACTCGATCGGCTCCGATATAAACGCTCAAAATGCCGGCTAAAGTAGGAAGACCCGATAATGTATACGTGCCCGAAGCGGCTGTTGCCGCTTCCGGATCACTTAGCGGAATTGCCCAAACCTGACCTGCAGGATCGTTTTTGCGATAAACCGTGTTCATCCTGGCCAGCTCCGAACCACGACCAAAAAGGTCCTTCCCTTGACTATCGCCGGTGACAAGAACCGGCACAAGCGGCTCAGCCTTCCCTTCGGTCATCTGACCAATAAGAAGCGTCGTTTGAGTCGAAGTGGCCAAATTAGCCATCGAATTATCGACTTCCGCATAAAAAAGCGGCGTTCTCACGTCGCTTGGGATGTTGTTAAATGAAATACTCATTTAGTTTTCTCCAAATCAATTAAAACTTTTGCTTCAATCCTGCCGTCCGGATGTCCCTTCTCGGCAATCACATCGATATCGGTGTACATCCGGAGGAACCTTCCAAGTCGATCGATGTCTGCTCCGTGACGGGTTTCGTTATCGTTGATTTCGTACTGACAGGAGAAATCCAACTGGACGGTCAATGCCGCGCGATTAAGATCAAGGACGGTAAGAGACTCAAACTGAATCCAATCTCTGCCGGCCTGAATATCGTCAGCTCCCAAAATGGCTTGAAAAACTTCCTTTTTGAGATCGACCGACTTCTCCCAGGCCGTCAAACCCTGTTCATCCTCGGTATTGGCCACCATCAGGATGACGGCAAAGTTGAACCGCACCTGCTGCTTGTAGCGGTTGATCACTGCAGGTTCTTCCGGATCCTCAGAGACCGGAATCACAAACGCAGCCGGAAGCAGCTCAGCTGCCACCGACTCATCAAGCCGGGAAAACGTTCCGACGCCAAAGATTCGGCCCTCGAAGCCCGGACAATGAGCCCGCAGTTCCTGAATAATGGGTTTTAATTTCACTTCATTAAGCTCCTAACCGGGCCCGGCTTAAAGGCATCTTCCAAAATCCGCCCCACGACCGCTTGAAAGCGGGTTCGGCCATAGGTTTCTGCGGCAGCTGAGACCGGATTGGCACGCGGCTTAGCCACTTTTGCCTCAAAAGATTGCTTGCGGTGCGCACGGGTTCGCTTGCTGCGTTTGGGCCCTGCGTGGCCAAAGACGACAAACGCGGGATAAAACCCGCGTCTCTTCAGTTCTGCAGAAACCTGCTTGCCTTTTCCGTAGGGCTTCACCGCCACCGAGAAACCGGAGCGCGAAACCTTGTAGGAAATTGCTTTTTGGAATATCCCTGTTTGCTTTCCCGGATAAGCTCCGGCAGCGGATACTCCTTTTTTGCTGACCAGTTTCTTTGCAATCTTGGAAACGTCTCGGCCGACCTGAGTAAAACCTTTCCTCATCGATTTTTTATCAAAGTCTGCAAAGTTCAGAGGTCTTGCAAACTTCGCTTCAATTCTTAAGGGCTGCATTAAGCACCTCGCATTCCAGCAGCGTGAACCGACCGGCACTGTTGCAGTCGGTGACTCGTTTGACCCGATACCAGAAGCCCGCGCATTCAAGCTCGATCAGGCGCGGCAGATCCTGAGGCCTGCTTTTGCCTTTGACGCTTCTGATAAAGATACGGTGCGTTACCGATTCTTCCGTCTGGACGTTCTCCCAAAAGACCGATCCGCCGATCACTTCCACCTTGCACCAGCAGCTCCAAAGAGGCGTTCGTTTGGTGGATTGATCTGCTATGCCGTCGGACATAAGCCGGGAGGAATAAATCGAACATCGCCGATTCAGTTGTCCGGATAAAGGTTCGATCACTTGTAAGCCCTCCACGGATCAATCATCCGCTCAAAGAACGGAGTACTCTTGAAAGTTTTTTCGCTGTCGGACTCGCGGTTTGCATAAGCAAAAGCAACAGAGGCGCCGACCCAAACACGCAGTGCAGCCGGCACGTCTTCCTTGTCCGAGCACACCGCATCGGAATCACCTTCGTCTCGGGCAATGATGTGTCTTTTCAGACGATGCTCAAGGTTTTCCGTAGCAGAGCGGCCTAGTTCTTCGAGAAACAAGTCTTCAGACGTGTCATCGATACGCAGATAGCACCGGAGATAAGCGGCGTCGACAATCGACACCATACCTTTTGCTTCATACATAAGCTAAAAGGCGACGTTACCGCCGCCTTCCTAAGGTTGATTAGCCCGCTCCGCCTTGGGCGCCCTGGGTGCCTTTATCAGACTCACCGCCTTCGGCTTTAGGCTTTGTGACCGTCAAATCGCCGCCTACAATGCCGCTCGGACGTTCGATCGCGAAGGCCAAACGACGGTCAGCCTTGATTGTGACAAGACCCTTTCGGAAGTTGTTGCCGTCTTCATAACCGAACTCCACCACGGTTTCCTTACGGTCGTAGATCATGCAGGCCATGTTGGTGTCTAAGGTCAGGAACTTGCCTTTAGGCATTGCGGAACTTTCCACAACGTAGGTATCCCAGATCGGACGATTGGACGGAGCCATCGGATCGCTGAAGAGATAGCGGCCGTTGGAGTCCTTCAGACAGCGAAGTTTGAAGTAATCGACCGGATTCATGATCGTGACGTTCGGAGTCAAACCAACAGACTTCACGGCCAGCGCAGCAAAACCGATCAAATCGACCTGATTTGTGATTTCGGGATTTACATCCGGGTCAAAGCCGTGCGGTGTGTAATTGCCTGTCACCAAAAGGCCGCTTAAGTTGGCGTTTGTTCCGTCACCGTTCAGAAGCTGGCTTTCCACGCGCTGCTTAACGCCGTACTGGACGCGGAAGTTAATGTAATCCGCCAATGCCTGAGAATCCTCCATGAGGTCCTTGGTCACAATGAAGCAGTTGCCGATGTCTTTGACGTTGGCGGTCTGAGTATCGAACTCGATTTCAGACTGCGGATCAGAGTCCACACCGTTGACCACTTCTGCAGCATTGTTGACGTACTTCTTCTCACGAGAGTAGACAATCGCTTTGTTGCTTGTCGGAGAATGATGAATCGTATCTTCGAGCGTAAGCGGTGCGGTTCCGATGCCGATAATGCCTTGGACACGCTGATCCGGATAAACCTTGGAGTCAACCGTAGAGCCGGTACCGACCGGGTCCGGATCAGTCAAAGTAACAGAGAAGCCTTTGCCTTTGCCGGCGGCAAACTCCAGGAACCCGGCATCGGCCACCACGCGGGCTCCGAGTGTGAGCGGCGCAGAAACGTTGTCAGAGCCGCCCGGCTGCTGCTGTTTGAGGCGGCGGATTTCTTCAGCCAGGCCGAGCTGCTTTTTGCTGAGTTCGGCGAGTTCGGCTTTAACTTTGGCGGTTTCTTCGACCGTGGACAACTGGCCTAATCTGGCCTCGATGTTGGTCATTGCGGACAGAAGTTTTTCAATTTCTTCGTTCATTTAAATTTTCCCACTGAGTGCTTTATCGATTCGCTCGGTTACACCGAGCACCTTGTTTAATGCTTCAGCCAAAGCAGCGTCCCGCTGCTCTTCGCTCAGCACCTTCTTCACGCGAGAAACAAGCGCCAAGGCCTGTTTCCGGCTGAAGCCGCAAGAATCCCTCAGGCAGGCTTCAAAATCTCTTAACGTCTTAATTTTCTCGATGGTTTCATCCAGAGAATCCTTCGAGAGTGTTTCTGCAATCCTCGCCTGGCCGTCAGCCGGGAAGCTGCAGATGGAAATTTCGTAGAGCGCAGCAATGCTCAAAACCTTGATATTGCCGTTGTCATCTTCGACGTATTCGCCCAAGCGAATGCCGACAGACAGGCCGTCTAAGGTTCCGGCTTTGAGCGCCTCATAAATATCGGAGGCCGCTCCGACTCCGAGTGTGAGTTCTCCCTCAACATAAAGTCCTTTATCGTCTTCTTTGAGCGAGGTCCAACGGCCCACCGGAACGGCAGAATAGTCATGATTGAAGAACATCTTCGGCGTCGAAGTCGAGTTCTTCAGTACCGCGCTGTAGGCGCCTTTGGCGATGTAAAAGCCGTAGCAATTCAAGTTGTCGTAGACCGAGGCATAACCTTTGACGACTCCGGTTTTCTTATCTTCGGATAGCTTTACTTCCACGCCTTCCAATCTGACGGATAAGGTCTGATCCTTTTTCAGCTCTTTAGACACTGTCTGACTCCTTAGTTTTTTGGTCGACCGTTGCTTTGGCCAATGCTGAAATAGGCCTCAGCGCCGACTGCGCAAAATTGACATCGCCGCCTTCCACTGGCGGCAAGTTTTCGTATTGACGTGCTTCGTTAACGGTTTCAACGCCGTACTGGATGGCTTTGCCGTGGATTTCCATGCGCTCTTTCATGGTTGCCCGGAGCAAGTTATCCATGGAAATTTCCACTGTGTAGAGCGCAAACTCTTCCGGCGTCATGATTCGTGCTCTCACCGCCTGTTCAATTCGCCGGCATAACGGCAGCAATGTGAACTTTTGGAAGCCCAAAATGATCTGCTCAATACCGCTGCCCCATGTTGTGGCCGCATTCGACCCGACCAGAACGGAAGGCACGCCGAACCAGCGGCAGATTTCCTCCACGGAAAACCGTCTTGTCTCCAGAAGCTGTGTTTCTGCCGGCGTCAGCGTCAGAGGCGCGTAATTCAGACCGCCTTCAAGCACGTAGAGACCCGAGCGGCTGCCGTTGGCCATTTCGTTGAAGGTCGTTTGAAGACGCTCCCTCTGTTCTTTGTCGAGCGTGCCTTCCGCGCTCAAAATGCCACTCGGTTTGTTTGCGTTACCAAAAAGTGTAGACGCGGTTTCTTGGGCGTCGGCCGCTTCGCCAATTGTGGCAGCCATCAATTTCAACTTCGAGGCTCCGGCAAAACGGCCCCCAACACCTTTCAGGTGAAACATAAACTCTTTGGCGATCTTCTCTGTCCCACAATTTTGGTCGTATTCATACCGCAGAGTCGAACCGTCATAAATCGTTTTCACCTGCGAAGCATTGAGGGGCATCATCGAAAGCACGCGTCCGGATGGATTGTTGTCCTCTCGTTTTAGCCGGGCGTACCCGTTGCCTCGAAGTACCATATTGAAAATGACCTGAGACCAAAACTCGACCGGCGTCATGAGCTCGTTCGGACCATCGTGAAGCAGCTTCCAAAGTTCGGTTTCTCGGGCCAAGTCTCTGTTTCCGCTGTCATTGCGGTAAACGAAGATCGGCATGGAAGCCACTGTTTCAGCCAAGAGCGTCGTGCACGCCATCACGGAGGAAATCTGCAGGGCTGTTTCTTCCGAAGTCTCCCGTTTCCTCGGCACCAGCTGCAGCATAGGTTCTGTTCGCTGCACCCCTGTATTGTCTTTGAACGGGTTCCCGATCGAAGAAAAAAAAGAACTCAAAAACATAATTTACCAATTGAAAATGAGCGGAGAATCAAGCATCGGTGTCAGATCCACCGGCTTTTCAATCTTTCCGCCGCCGATCAGGAATGAGTAGAAGGCCATGATGAGGGCCACTACCAAGTCGATCTTGTTTTCATTCCTCAGCTTGTTCGGATAAATGTTGTCTTTCGCATCGCGATGACAGACGACGTTTGAAACGCACCAGTTAAAAATCGGATCATCCGGATGATGCAATCTTCCGGACATCACCAAAGCCTCGATGGTTTTCATCGGCTCGGAGAAGTTCTGGACACTGTTTCGGACTTCGACCATCGGACAGCCTTGCTCGGTTAATTCACTCGCGAGCTGAGTGGCCTGCCACGGGTCATAAGCGATTTCCTTCACAATAAAGTCAGAACAGCTTCTCCGGACATATTCTTTGACCTCTTCAAAATCGACTACCGCACCTTCCGTCACTTTCAGACGCGCTTCGTACTCCCAGCCGGAGTAAGAAGCGTTTTTCGCTGTGTTGACGGTTTCCCGGGGTAGCCAAACCTGCGGGAACACAAAGAAATGCTGGACGCCGTTGATCGTTTTACAAAAAAGCCTGACCGCTGCTGTCAAGTCAATCTTTGAGGCCAAGTCGAGCCCTAGCCAAGATTCCTGTCCGTAGAAGTCGGATTCCTCCAGGGCCGGATCGCCGCATTCATTCCACTTGGTCAGATCCATCCAGGCCGCGTCTGCGTTACACCAGACATCGAGATGCTTGGTCTTAAAGTTGTTAACCGCACTCGCAACCGTCTGCGCTTTATCGCGAAGTGATTTAATCGTTTCCGGATGGACCGAGACGCCCCAGTTCGGATTGGCTTTGATCAGCGCACTGTCGCTTGTCCAGTCATCCTCTTTATCGATCGTGTAAATAATTCCAAACTGGTCATCCCCGCCCGAACTTTTTCCGGACAAAACTTCGATCACGTAGTTTCTAAGTTCGTAGCAGATTCCGGATAAGTTAAATCCGGCCGTCGTAATGGCAAACAGCAGGGGCTGCAGACGCTTGCCGATAGACGTCTCAACCACGTCGTAGACTTCGCGGGTTTTATGCGCGTGAAGTTCGTCAATACAGGCAAAGTGAGTGTTGAGGCCATCCAAGGTGCTGCCTTGCGCGGATTTCGCGACGAATTTTGAATTACTGGCAAGCTGAACGATTGAATAATCCAACGCCTTAATTCCGAGTTCTCGACTCACATCCGTGCAGCGACGGACCATATCGCGAGCAGTATCAAAAACTTCTCTGGCCTGCTCCCGGGTGGTCGCAAAAGAGTAGCAATCCGCTCCACCCTCCCCGTCCATGCTCATCATGTAAAGACCGATCGCGGCCGAAAGCGTTGATTTCGCGTTACCGCGAGGAACTTCAATGTAAGAGCGCTTAAAGCGGCGCTTCCTCGTATCTTTGTGAACCCAACCGAAGATTGAAGTGACAACAAAACACTGCCAGGGCTCCAGTTGGATCAACTGACCGGCTTTAGGTCCTTTCACATGCCTTAAATGCTCGATAAAGAAGCAGGCCCGAGTCGCCAAAAACGGGTCAAACACATAAGGAAAAGACCCTGATTTTGATTTTTCAAGGTCTTTTTTCTGTCTTTCACAAGCCTGGCGAACATAAACACAAGCGAGAACTTCGCCGCTTAGGACCTGCTGCACGTACCTTTGAGCCCATGCAACGTAATTTTTCAATTCATTCCACCGTAATCAAGGCCAAATTCAAGGCATTTTTGCATCGCCTCTTTTGAAAAAAGTTCAGAATCTTCTTGATTTTTCGGAGTATCCGCACCGTTTAAAGCGATAACGCGAGACCGAGAAGACGGCGTTAGCCCGAGTTCGGCAGCCACGCTTTTGAAAGGCTGAACACTCTTAACGATTAAGTTGGCCAGGAACCTGTCTTTTTCCTCCAAGGCCTCCATCCTGGCATTGATGACCTTGGCTCTGTCTAAGCTGCCGAACTTCAGGGCTTCCTCGTACTGAGGCCGAAGTTCCGAGAGCTCCGCGCGGAGCGCCTTTTTTTCTTTTCGGCTTTTCGTAATCTCAGCCCAGAGTTCGCAGTATTGCTCGAACATTCCTCGGTCGCATTGTTTGATCCAGCCAGCACCTTCGTGCTCGAGCACAAAATTCCAATGGACTTTTGCTTCGTCTGACAGCGTCTCCGGCGGAGCCGCTTTTTCACAAATTTTTTGGCGGACCTTAGGTTCTTGGTAATTTGTACGGCACGGCTGAAGCGTCCCTTGGAGTTCTTTAATTTCTGTCGGTAAAGGTTTTCGACCTTTCATCCTATTTACTCCAGACGCGCAAAACCTCGAAAATCTCCAATTTTGCACGCATAAAAATTCGACTGAGGGCGCGGTCTCGGACGATCGCGTCACTTCACTTTTTCACCACCCCTCCCTATGTTTCCGAAGCCTCCGTCTTCTGTGGCCGTCTTGAGATCGTGATGTCTTTTGCATAAGGGCTGCCAATTATTTCGATCCCAAAATAACTCCTTATCCCCCTTATGCGGGATGACATGGTCCACGACCGCAGCTAATCGAGGAAAGCCTTCTGCTTCGCATTGAACACAGAAGGGATGGCGGGCTAAGAAACCTTCCCGGGCTTTTCTCCAGGCGGAGGAATAACCCCTTGTGGCTGCCGAGCCTCTTTCTCTGTCAATCTGGCGGCGTCGGTCTGCTCTTTGATCCTGAGCAATTTGCTTATGCTTCTCGCAGTAGGAACCGGAGCCGCGGAAAAGCGCACCGCAGCCGGGGAAGGCGCAGTGCTTTAACGGAAATACAGGCATAACTTCTCAATGAAAAAACTCCGGAGCAGCCACCCAACCGCCCCGGAGAACCCTCATACCACTTCTCAAGGAGAGGCCGATAACGCTCCGCCCGGGCGTTCGTCCTAAGGTAGGTGACGAATCCATGAAAAAAGCGGACGCCCAGTGAGCAATCCGCCTTTAAAAACCTCAATTAACTGGAAGGTATCAGTCCATCTCCGAACTGACTCTCTCCTCCAGAATTTTTAATTTTCCTCTTCTCTTCATTAATTTAAGATATAGGAATAACAACAACCTCTCATTATCACCATGGCTAAGCTTCTCTCTTTTCACCCTGCCAAGATTCTTATCATGGCCAAAACCTATCCGACCCCGAGCTCCAAATACATCGAGACGTGTTGCACCGCCGGGATCACAGAAGACGGGAAACCAATCCGGATTTATCCGGTCCCATTCAGACAGCTTAAGGACGATAAGCGATACAAAAAATGGCAATGGATTGAAGCTCCGATCGCGCAGTCTGACAACGATTCCCGAAAAGAAAGTCACAAGATTCAGTTTGAAAACATCAAACTCGGTATCACGTTAGGTACCGCCAATCAGTGGATTCAAAGAATCCCCTGGATAACCAAGCTCCCCCGATACTATGATCTCGGAAAACTCTCAGAAGACGGGAAGAACGGGACTTGCTCGCTTGCCTACATGAAGGTGGACTCCTTAATCAAGCTGGAGATTAAGAAAGCCGACCACAGTAAACACTCCAAGGAAGATCTTGAGAAACTCGCCAGGAATTCTTTCGATCTCTTTTCCGATCATGGCGACCTTCAGGAGATTAAGGAAATACTCCAAAAAATACCTTATGACTTCTACTACCACTTCACGATAAACGGCAAAGATCAGAAAGCCAAAATTATCGATTGGGAAATCTGCCAGCTGTACAGAAGATGTTCAAAGGAGCATCCGGATTGCTGGGAAGCCAAGATCCAGCAAAAATACTTCGAGCAGTTCAAAAACTTTGACCTTTACCTAATCATGGGAAATCAAAATAGATTCCGTTATCAGTTCATGATTATCAGTGTCTGCGGAGTTCCTAGAAAGCAAAAAAGCTTGGCTGACGAGCGTCAAATGGCGTTTGACCTCTAGCCAGTTCAAACTTTCGCGGGTAGAGGTGCCGGATACATAACTCTTCGTTAAGCAACCGAAGCCTTGTCGCGATCAAACTGCGGTGGCATAACAAAGGATTTTCTTCAAAACAAAGAAGGCAGGATGATCCGGACTCAATCAGTCCGGACAATTCTTGCAACTCCCTTGCAACGTCATCCAGATACAAATAAAAATGGATTTGGTACCAATTCCAATCCTTATCAACCTTGTAGCGATCTCGTATGTACTGGGGACAGCCTAACTCGCGAAAATGCACGTACTCGAGTCCTTCAGCTGTCAGCGCTTCTTTCAAAGCGGTCTTAGAAAATCCTTTTTTGCGGGAAAGCGGGGTTCTGCGAACGTCGATCACACGCACAACGCCTGCTCTGCGCATTGTGCCTACAAACTTCTCAATTGTCGTGCCTTCGTAACCGGCTGTGTATAGAACCATGATTCCTTCCTTCCACTTGCCGCGATTTTATATCGTTAACAAACCCGACTTCGGATTTCCTAACAGTTTATCTCCTTACTTCGATAACAATTAACTTAGAAAAACCTTTACAGGTCCAAATTCTTCTTGTTGATTCTTACTATCGTCGCAATTAAAACCAGAAATGGAATAAGGCACCATTTAAGAGCGCTCCCCGAATAAATGTCCGGAAGGAGCATCTCTTTCCAGAAGTAAGTCAGACCTGCAACAGCGACACAAATCTCGGCTGTCTTAGCAACTGTAAGGATAATTAAACCCGTTACGACTAAGACAGCATCCTTAATCCTTTCTCTTGGCGAAGCCGGAAATTCCTTCTTCATTTATTTTCTCCAAAGAGGGTCTTAGGGAGATACAAAAGAGATTAAAAATCTCATTGGGAAGGCTTTAAAAATCGCCTGTGCCAAACGATTAGAAGGACGGATAAGGGAGGATACGTAAGAAGATCGGCGTTTGCTGTCGTGATCTCTGAGCCACTCACTGCCAAATTCTATGAAAATATAGCCGATTTTCGACAAAAAGGTGTCATAGGGATTTTCACTTAGCATGATTTTTCCTTATTCCTGATTGCATCCAATTCCATTGCAATTGCCTGATCTGCGCGGCAAAGACGGCGGATCATCGTGCTCTTTGAAATCCCTAATTCATCGGCCGCATGGATAACGCCTCTCATCCCTACGTGGCCGTAGAGCGCGAAAACGGCTTCCTTGAGTGTCGGATGCAATTCATTGATGATTCTGTCCAGACGGATCATCCTGAAGTCGCAGGAGGCAGCGTTAATCAAATCGCTGCTCTTTCTGGACGAATCCACGCGGTCGTTATTCATGTCCAACTGGGGAGGCAGTTTGTTCCGGGAAAGATTACGCCACTTCCACCAGCAAAAAAGCAGCCGTTTTACGTAAGGGATTCGAGTCATGGGAGCATTACCAATATCGTCAAAGAAGTTGTTCAGTGACTGTTCATTAGTTTGTTCAATGGTTTTATTCATAATTATTTGTTTTTAAAGTGTTTGTTCACTTGTTCATACTGTTCATACTTCCATACCCCATAAATTTCTTTTTTCCGTTTTTTATATTTCCATCCACGCGCGCACATGTAGGTAGACGTGTATTAGGTGAACAATATGAACACACTGCTCCCATCGTTTTGATTCCAAATAAAAAATTAGTGTTCATACCGTCCATTTTGTGCCTCTGAACAGGGTGAACAGTATGAACAACGGGGAAAACAAAAGGCCCTGCGGCCTAAAACAGCAGCAGGACCTTGCAAAAAGGTACGAAAAAGGTTTACTGGAGAGACTTGAAGTCACGATAGAACCTTTCTTTGGCGGTTTCCACGTCAATCTGAAACGCCCGAGCGCGCTGAGAGAATTCAGCATTCACTTTCGGATCTTCCGTGGTTTTCGGCCAATACACCTGCCTATGATATATCTTCAGAGGCCTTAGCGTCTCAGTCGAAGACGAATCTTCGCTGTAGAGCTGCACCCTCAGTCGTCCGCCGTTTAGCCGGCTCTTACACCTGCCGCCGAATACCTCCTTGCTGCAGGGTCTTTCTCCGGACGACTTGCACCAAATGGTGTAGGCGTCATAGAGGTGGCCGAGCACGGCAGGGCCAACAGGCAAATTGATATTTCCGGACGTCCAATCCTCAATGAAGCGGATGGCAGAGTCGCTCCCCAGACGCTTCAAATCGATTCTCGCCTGAGTCTCCAAAGGCCTTTTGCTCTCATTGAACCAACTCGTATCAAAGTTGAGCAGATAGGCGTAGAAGGACTCAATTCCGCCGTTGTCGATTTCGTCGGCGAGCGCCTCGAAGTACTCCGGAGGCGAGGCCGTCTCAAACTTAATCGCCTGATAACGGCGGTCAGCGCTGTCAAACATCAGCGGCTGCAGTTCGTTAGAGAGGAACACAAAATTCGTTTTGTTCGCTTCAAATCGCGCAGGAAGCCCTTTTTCGTTTATCGTATGCGTGGGGTTGGTGACGAGATTCTTAAGCGCACCTTTCAAATTTCGCTTTTCCTGATTCGTTACCACCTCCTCACAAACCACAAACAGCTTCTTAGACACCCATCCGTTGAAATCACTCTGCACCATGTTCTGGTTAACCGAACAGGCGTACTGACCGTAAATCTTGGAAATCGCATTAAAGAACATGCTCTTTCCGGTGCCTTCTCTTTCGCCGTAGACGACTAAGGCCGTCTGCATTTTGGCACCCGGGTGCTGAAGCGGGAAAGCAAGCCAAGCAGCCACCCACTGGAAGAGATCATCGTTTTCTCCGCAGATCTTGAAAAGATGATCAATCAGCCTTTGACACTTATGGGTGTAATTGGGCTTCATCGGCCATCCGGCAAACATCGTGATGCTGCCAAGCGGGATCTTTTTCGGATCCGGCTCAAAAATCAGCTGCTCAGGCTGGATGATTCGGCGGTTGTCGAACTCATTCTGCAGCCAAAGGTTCACTGTCTTAGCTCCGAACCATTGCCGGATCGTAGAGATCTTGGTCACCCTCAGGTACTCGGTATCCCAGCACGTGTCCGTGCTGTCAATGGCAATGTAGCGTTTACCGAGGGAGCTGATAACCCCTAAATTCTTCTCATTCACTTTTTTGTCTCCGGACCCCTTATTTAAGGGCTCCGCCTGCCTCCAGGCTAACTGCTGAGAGACTGCGTCGCGTCCTTCCTGGACGGCCAAGTCATTAAAGTCGGTGCCTCTCAAAGAAACATCGGCAAAGCGGGGAATGACCACGGCAGCACCTACCTTAGAAGCCGCGATTTTGGCCTTGACTACGCCAGTATTGCAAAGCGAGCGGTGCATGGGGCGAGGTCGGCCGTCGGACCATTCTTCATATTCCAGATAGGTCTCCTTATCCTTCGTGGTCCACCAGGCCATGACCTTTCCTCCGGGAACAATCTGTTCCCGGGCAGAGGCTTTAGAGGCAGCGATATTGAGTTCAATGCCGAAGCGGTCGCTGATTTCACGCTTCAGGGCTGTGTGATAGTGGCAGTCATTATCTGCAGCAATGACGATCTTGGTGTTCGGGTATTCGGCCCTAAGGCTTTCGGCCACCGGGAGGAGATTCCCGGCTGAGAAGGCCACAACGACCATCGGCGCACCGGATGCCTGCATGATGCTGCATGCCGTGGCCCATCCTTCCGTCAAAATAATCGCCTCCGGCGGCTGGGCAGGTTCCCCGAGTTTTAGACAGGAGCCTTTTAAGTCACTTCCGGACAAAAATCGCTTCTGGATCTCGGTGCTGCCGTCCTGAGTTTCTGCAGGAAAAATCGTCTGCAGGCCGACTACACGGCCTTCTTTCCACATAGGGAGCAGAATCTGATTGCGCAGCTGATAGGCACCGTAGGGCAGAATCTGTTTTTTGGCCACATACGGATGGCTCATGGAAACGGAAGAGCTTGCCGCCTGCAGCATTTTGATCGCTTTTTGGGCTGCGGATCGCCGGCGCTCCTGGAGCGCTTCGTCAACAATCTTTTGATCTGTTTCCGTGCGCGACTTAATTTCGCGCCATTCTTCCTGCGTCCAGCCGCTTCGGGTGTGCGTGATCTTGTAGGATTGGCTTCCGATTCCGAAGGTGCCAAAGTAATAGCTGCGACCCGAGCCCAGCGGCTTTTCCCAAATCCCGTAAAAAACCTCTTTGCCGCGTTTGAAGTGAGAATTTGCGGGCTTAAACCGTTTCCAGTTTGAGCCGTTAACTACCAAATCGACACCCGGCGGAACATCGATTCCGACAGAGCTCATTTGCTCTTCAACTTCTCTTAGTGATTTCGCCATGATGATTCCTCTTTCCTCCGAAGATAGGGAGCAGTCTCGAGTTCGAGGGAGGAAGGCTCTACAGTTGCAACTGTCCCGAGACTGCAAAATCGTTTATCTCAATAAAGATGTTTTTCAGGAGAAAACTCCGAACACTTTCAGTAGCCACCAGACCATCCAGATAAAGAGCGCAACGGGCACTGCACACAGCCCGATAATCACCAGTGAAAAGATGGCTGCCAGCAGACAATTAACAAGCTGCTCCAGAAAATCGATCATGAAAGCCTCCCGGACAGTACGGAAAAAGGCGGAAGAGCCTTCTCCAGAGCGTGAGAAAATAGAGGTCTCAAACAAAATTCACTCAAACTAAGGAGAAGGCCATGGAAACCCTTATCGTTTGGTTTTTGGACAAAGCAATGGCATTTATCAAATTTTCCAGTGGCTACCGGACTCCGTCTCTGACCGGCCGGATGGAAAAACCTGTTTTTTACAGAGGAAAAAAGGTTTATCCCGTTTACCTCACGCTTGAGCCCGGAACCTCGGACATTACTTTTGAAAACATCAGCTGCAATTGCTCTTTCTACCTTCCGGACGAAGAATACGGTCACTCCCTTTTCTGGGATCTTGGCAGCGAACAGCGCGTTTACCGACCGGACCAAAAAGCTCCTAATCCGTACATCAAATCGATTCCTCTCAACGGGAACGGCCTTCCAAAGGAAGAATTGTTTTTTGTTGATCCCCAAGACAACCCGTTCATTGAATTCAAGATCCGATCTCAAAGCCGATTCTTTATCGCCAGAACACTGACGTGGAAGCAAAGTGTGGTTTAAGTTATCCAGACGCGGCTGACAAGAAAAAGAAGGGAGAGCCTTCCCCAGAGCGTGAGAAAATAGAGCTGGCAAACAAAAATTACTCACGCTAAGGAGAAGGCCATGGAAAGCAGTGATGTCTTTTCTTACATCGGCGCACTCGGAGCAATTGCCACCGTGATTGCGCTTATCCCGGAGAAAAACCGAATGGCCGCATTCAGCTTCTTGAAAAAAATCCTTAGACAAGTTCTGAACTTCTTTCGCAAGGCAATCAAAACCGCCGAGCTTGAAACCATCCAGGAAACCGCCCCTGAAGGCGCAAAGGCAGCAGGAACCTTCAGGATTCAACGTCTCAAGCCTATTTGCTCCATCACAATGACCAGAGACTTTCCGAACGAATACACGATTCTCGAGGTCACTTACGAACCGGAAAAAGAAGTCTTTCCTTTTGAGAAGGTGCGCAGCAGCATTCCGCTTTACGAGGCTTCTTTCGGGAACTACTGGAGAGTCGGGCGCCCGCACGTTCTTCGAGGCGCCTTTGAAGAAGACTTGGCAATCGGAGAAGAGTCCAAAACCGAATTCACGCACGACTTCGGAAGTGACAGAAGCCTTCTTTTGGTTGCTCCTGCTGCAGATGTCTCCGGATTGACCTTTACGATCTCCGGCCCGAAGTGGCTGAAATCCCAAACTGTAGGCATTTAACCAGATAGTCATCTTGCGCTCCTATAAAGCTGCCCACAAAGTGCGAATCGCGATCAAGAAACAAAGGAAGACGACAACCAGCATTAAGACAAAGAGAACACCGAAAAACAGGTCTCTCAAAATTCCCATAAGATCGTTGATATCCATGCTTTCCCTCCCTATGCCCCAATAGTCAGAAAATAAAACGCGCAAAAAGCCGCCATTGCGATGAGAATGACGGCTACCCAGTCAATCTTCATCAGGTCGAACTTTCCGAGCCGATCGGCATCCATCTTCTGCAGATGACGCTCAAATCGATGAGCGGCTCTCAATCTTTCTTCTTCTGTCATTTTTCCAGCCCTTATTGCGGCTCTTATCTGGCGACCGTAGCGGTCCCGTTTCATTTTCTATTCCCCTTGGTGCCGTAGTCCACGGCATCGATACGGCATATTTCGGAACTTTCCGGCATTGCCCGGAGAAGTCCGGCATTTTTCGGAAAACTCCGGCAGACTTCGACTACTTTGCCGTCTCCTGCCGTAACGACGCCGTATCAACGCCGTAGCTTTCGTAATCCCGAATCCTTAAATTGAGGGCATCCCTTTTTCGGAGGTCCCTCATGATTCGCTTCTTCGCCCAGGTATCCATCACGTCACGGATCACCGAGTTCTGCGATCGGTCCGGATCATCGGCAATCACCTGCCGAATCACCGAGATCGTCACGTCTGTGAGCAACGCCCTGACTTCGTTCGTGCCTTTGTCTCTCATTGGAAACCAACTCCTTGGCCTGTTCCGGCGTGATCTTGTTCAGACGAATAGCAGCACCGATGACTTCGTCCTGCTGACGAATCGTCAAGGTCTCCGGCCATTGGGAAACTGCTGAAGGAGTAATGCCTAGCGCCTTTCCTAACAGAACCAAATTTCCAAAAAATAAAGCTGCTTCCTCTCTTTTCATGCTTTTTATTTTAAGCACGCTTAAATAATTTTGGCAAATGGTTTTTTTGTGCACTTAAACAATTCACAAATAGACTGTCCCTATGAAATCCCTAGCACAACGTTTTAATGAAGCACTAGCGGCAGCTCAGGTCTCGAAAAAGGAATTAGCTGACTCTATCGGTGTTTCTCCATCAGCCATTACGCAAATTGCCAACGGAGAAACAAAGGAGTTAAAAGCCTCTGTTGCCTTGAAAATAGCCAGAAAACTTAATGTGGATCCCTGGTGGTTAGTCTTGGGGGAGGGAGAAATGCAAATCGGCGACGGAACAGCCTTGGAAGAAGCTCAAAGTCTTTTAAAACAGATGCCGGCATCAAACCTTACTGCAGTAACAACAATCCTAAAACAACTTTCAGAAATAAATAAAATTTAAGCCTGCTTCACTTTTCTTTTCGATTTAAGTATACTGAAACGCATCTCTCAATGAGGTGCGTTATGTTCTTATCTCAAAAAACTCGAATTCCTTTTGTTTTCTTTTCAGACGAACAAGCTGATGCCTTCAGCGACTCCGCCAGACGTCTTTTGACATGGGCCGGAGAGAATTATTCCGACTGCTGTTACAAATTTGCCCGGGAATGTATTTCCCGCATCGAAGCTCCCGGACACAAGATTCCGCTGGACGATGTTGAAACCCTGTTGGCACTTCTCGGCCACTGCTGCCTGACAACAAATACTGCAGAACCTGCTCGCACACTCTGGAGCGACTGTGTGCGAATCCTGTCTCAGCGGATCAGCGAATTGTCTCAATTCACGGCGAAAGCATCATGAAACTCAAAAAGCGAAAGAAGATCCTGAAGGCCCGGGATACTTATTCTCCGTCATCAGTTCCTCCTCCTAACCCTGTCGACATGCTGCTTAACTCCCTGCGTGTTGAATACGCCGTGGTGGGGAAGATCAGGAAGTCCGCCCTTAAACAAATGTTTAAGGAATACAAACGCTTGGTGGCCGAACGGAAGAAAACATCATGAAGCGGAAAAAGAAAGAAATGATCCTCAAGGCCTGGGAAAGCCTTGAAATCAAAGAAGATGCAGAAAAGTCCTATGGCAAGCCTGTTCCTTTGAACAGAAAGGCAGCTATTAACTTGTGGAAGTTTTGGCAAAAAGCCTCAATAGCGGCCCTTGCTTCCGGAAACGACTTCTTTATAAGTCGACTTTATAGGCTTACCCAACAACAATACTTTTACCTAATCAAGATGGACTTACTCTGTGGCGGCGGTCAATCCGAGATCGGCGAGAGTATCTTTGGAAACTCCTTCAGTAAGAACGGCAAAAAGAGAAAGAAGATAAAGGCCGTCCGCACGGGCCGGAAGAACAAATTGACTCATAAGCCTGCCGTCCAAAATTTCCTGAACGGGAACTTTGTCGTGCCGGACCCAAGTTTCAATAGATCGGGACTCAAGAGCCTCCGAAAGCTTCTGAGGAAAAGCCGTCGAGTAGGGAAGCTTTAAAACTCCGCTCTGAAGAGCCGCGGCAATGACCCTAACTGCACCGGTTTCAGTCATCTTTACTACATTTTCGTTTGTTTTACTTTCAGCCATTTTCTCCTCCATAGGATGGTTAGTGATTGGAACTCTTTAATTATCCAACGGAGGATGGCAGCCGGGAAAGACCGGCACCCACACAAGTTTTTGGAATCACTATGAGAACGCTCAAACCTGAATTCGTCAACGCACTGGGGAACTTCATAGCCTCCCGCTCGAAAGAAGATCCGCTGGAAAACTGGTTCACCAGACGGCGAATCGTTATCGAGCTCGAATGGCTGGCCAACACGAAAACCGCTACGGACTGCTTTGTTCTCTATCCGGACCCTGCAGATCCGAAAGTCTTTACCGCAGGCTACATGCATGAAGCAGTCATCGGAGGCGAGACCTACAGAATCGTGGCTTCAGTAAACGACTACACGGGCACCAAGGGGAGTGGACACAGAATGCTGAAGCTTAAAAAATCCACCGTTTTCGCCCTGAAGGAGTTCATCCAGCTTTTCTCTGGGAATGCAACGGCCTCCCGGAAGCAGGCAATGCTCGAAGAGGCTGTCAAAAACTTCGAGCTGATTGCCAACGGCAAAGCCGGACATTCCTGCTACGTAACGGTCGGATTAAAGCCGGATCGATCCGACTTTGAATTCTTTTACACATATCAGTTCCCGATTAACGGTCCGCACGGAAGGCTTGTGATTTCCCCGGACAGCGATCTGGAGGAAATTGATGCCTAAATCAAAGAAGACCCGGGCAAAGAAATATCACCCGAAAACCGTAAAAGTCGGTCCCTATTGGCCGGCGGAAGCTCAGGCCGACGTTGAGGCAAAACTGACTCAAGTCGCCTTGTATGTTGAATCGAGTCTTCCGGCCGGAACCTTGACAGATCAGCAGATGGACTGGATCGAAGACACACTCAATTGGTTCCTCGGTCTGCTCTACAAACGTTACGAGCACCTGAACCAGCAGGAGATCAACGAAGTAGGCCCGATCGCAATGGCAGCACGGAAAGCCATCAACGACATCAGCGACCGCCAGCTCAAAGGACAAACCAAGGGTTTCGTGGCCACAGGCGACGAAATCAAGATCATCAGCCAGGCCTTTGCCATCATCATCCCGACACTAAAAGAGGCTGTGGCACTGGCGCCTCACAAAACACTTAATGAATTTACTTGGGCTTATGAACGAGCCAAAGAAAAACTTAAAAGGAGCAGCAATGCAAAAAGAGAATCGGCTTAAACAACTCGTAGAAGAAAGAACACGTCAGGCTTTCAGCGAGAAGGGGTTTCAACCCTTGGATCTTACGAACGTAACCGTGAGCAAACTCGATATTCATATTAAGGACTCCTGCGCGCACGTTACCTTCCCTGCGTTGATCTGTGAATCTCCGGACAACCCCGAGCAGAAATTCATGATTCCTCTTTCTCCGGAAAAAGCCCACGCTGTAGCTTCCGCCTTAATCGCCAGTGCGGAACAAGTCAAAAAGGAGACTGAATAATGGCCTCCGTCAATAAAGTCATTTTGATCGGCAATCTCGGACAGGCTCCGGACGTCCGAGTCACTAATTCCGGGATGAAGATCGCGGAAATCTCAATCGCGACGTCCAGTTTCTATAAGAAGGACAACCAGCGCACTGAGAAAACGCAATGGCATACGGTCACGCTCTGGGGACGCTTGGCCGAGGTAGTTGAGCAATACACAACCAAAGGCAGCTCTGTTTACGTCGAAGGACGCCTGGAGCACGAGAAATGGCAGGACCAAAACGGGACGACCCGCTACACAACCAAAATCGTCGCCGAAACCGTCCAGTTGCTCGACAAGAGGAAATAGACCATGGAATACGACAAGCTCACGAACCCGGATCACTACAGAAGTCACTCCGTTCTGGTTGAACCGATCTGCTTCTGCGAATCTCTAGGGTTTTACGGCGGCAATGCGCTCAAATACATTTTTAGAGCGGGCACCAAACCTCAGCAGTCGGAAGAAGTCGATCTGCTGAAGGCCTGCTGGTACATGAATTCTTTCTTCAAAGCCTACTCAGTGCTGAAGGACATCGAAGACGGATACCTTTCGCTCGTAGAAACACGCTTATCCATGATGAGATTTTCGGAAAACAAGTTTATCCGGCACGTTTCCCAGCAGCCCAACGCCCTGCAGTTTTTTAATGCTCTGTTCATTGACTGCATCGCGAGATTAGTACTGCTCGGAGTGTCGCTGGACGAAATCTTCGAGAACATCAAATACAACGAAACAGCCTACAAACGACTCTTCAAGCAGGGAGTGCCTGAACGCTTGTAAAGGAGGCAGACCATGAAAAAACGGAAAACAGACAGCAGCAGTCTCGGAGTCCTTCTCCTGGATGTAAAGCAAGTCGCGGAACTGCTGAACATCGGCGTCTCTACAGTGTGGGCTTTGGTGAAGGAAGGCAGGTTCCCAGAGCCGATCAGACTCACCAGTCGCTGCTCTCGGTGGAAGCGGTCGGACGTCGTGGCTTGGTCAAAGACACTGAGCAATGAGAATGAAGCTGCGGTTTGAAGTCCGGCACCTAAAAGCAAAGCCTCCGAGGAATATCCAAGGAGGCGATTGTAATCTCGACACATCGGAGGCTGCCTCTCAAAAGAGACAGGAGTTAAGCCCGTTACGCAAAAAGCCGGAGGGAACGAGTGAACTTTGACATAATCTTCCACGAGGCAAGAAATGTGGTAACCATCTCATCCCTCATTAGATTTAGACGCTGCCCGTATTGCTACCACGGGTTTTGTCTTAACTTAATACAGGAAAGTATTGGTCACTTCGGAGGAGGAAGAAGCGGGTGTTTTGGCTTCTTTTTTACACTCTTAATTCTTGTCTGTAGTCCGTCAATATGCTCAAAAAGCTCGTCAGAGATATGAGCGCCCATTGGATCCAATATGAAATCAATCCCTTCTCGACGTGCCTGTTTTGCAGCAGGGACGAAATCGCTATCCCCCGAAATTAAAATGATACGATCCACTTGCCTCTTGAAAGCTAAAGAAGAAATATCCACGCCTATTCTCATATCCACCCCTTTTTGCTCAAGATTGATCGTTAAATCTTCAGGACGGATATCTTTCCACTCGATTTTCCCCGCTCCGAGTTCCTTAAGCTTCTCATATTTGAGAATGAAAGGAGAGTGCATCGCCAGAGCTCCAAGCCTTAAGGCTACCTTTCTTCTTTGCTTCAGAGCCGCTAGAAAATTCATACTCCACTTATAGGCTTCTGTCTTATCCAAAATTATGTTCTTTTGACTAATTGGATTAAATAAACAACCTGTAATTGGCTCGCAGTCGTAATAGAAAATCCTATACAACTCTCTCGGATTAGCCTTCTCAGATTTAACCCATAAGTGGCTAAGGCAATAGTTGAATAATTCTTCAGCGCGCTCTTCACCACTTTTAGGTCCAAAAAGTGTAGTTGCTCGTTTCCTATAAAAACCGCCGTCAACCAAAATTGCAACTTTATGCGCGTTCATATCCTAGACAAAGAAATAGGCCCACATTTCTTCTCATCCTTGATTGTCGGGTAAGAGTACTCAAGAGGGCCGGATCACCAAGTTAACTTGGGATTTAGATTATTACACACTTTCTTCAGAGAAGATAAAAGAATTAGATCCGATTTAGGGACAATACTGACTGAAACAAAACCTACCCCACGCATCAAACACTTCTCGCATATCTCCTAGAGCCTGCTCCCTGTCATACGCGCATTGATAGGACTCGTTGCGGTGATCCAGGCAACTTTCCCGGAGATCGCGAGAAAACGCTTTGTGCTTGTATCCGGCTGCATCCTTGGCCCACGTGTTAAACGTTGCCCTAGCACAGCCGTGAAGCGTCACGATCCTCGGTTTTCCGGTTTTTGCGTGTGTCTGTTCCGGATCGATCCAGCCCATCCCGTCAATTGCTTTCTGCTTATCGTGCATTCGCTTGATCAATGCCCGGACAGAATCTCTTGTGAACGGCGAGTTCCTTCCCTTATTGATATTCGGGAAAATAAAGGCTTTGGGATCGAGTCCGATACGAGGCGCCGTATTTAATAATTCGAGCGCCTGGGGACTTAACGGTGTTTTCCGGTCAAAAGGAATCTTCTCTCCTTTAACCTTCATGCGTGCCCGGGGAATGACATGGAACCACTGACCGTCTGCCTCTTTGATTTCCTCCCAGGTGGCTTCCCGGGCTGTGGAGTTTCGAGCTGCGGTAAGAATCGCAAAGGCAAGGCACCGGGCAGTCTGACTCACGGGGACCAATTTCATGAGCTCGGCAAAGAAAAGCGGCAGACGTTTGGGAGGCAGCGCGGGCTCGTGCCCTCCTTCGGCCCTCATCAGCGGCAGCAGGTCTCCGAGTTTCCCGTCTTTGACTTGAGCAGGATTAAGCATAGGAGGTATAAGCTCCGAGCGGATTGCCCAGTCAATCGCCTGGCGAGCATCTGACAGGATTCTCTCCGGAGTATCAATCATGGTTCGCCACTTTTCACCGAGAGCGGCCGCAAAATGCTCTGCCTTTAATTCTTCTACCGGGCTCAGCCGGATAGAGTCCGGAATATGGTTTCTGAAATAACCTTCCCAAACTTCCTTCTTTGGCTTACTCGGATTATTCCAGCGGCCTCGAGCTTCATTAAATTCAATCCACTTGTAGATCAGCTGCTCGAAGGTTAAACGATCGTCTCCGGAAGTTGATTTCTTTCGTAATGACGCCTTGAGCGCTTTTTCTTCTTCGGACGGGTCAACACCTTGTTTGATCTTTACTTTCCACTCAGCAGCTTTTTTGAAGGCGTCTGCGAGCGACATCTGCGGATAACGTCCGAGTGTAAATATCCGATTGATAGTCGATTCCCGAAGAATGAAGTATTTGGCCAAGCTGCCGTCTTTGAGTTTTACGACCTTAACAACCAGCCCGGGAACCCCGCCGCAGGCTCGAGTCTTAGTGACAGCCTTCAGCTGCTTTTCCGTCATCCGCTCTGCTAAACGCATAAATCCCTCCGAATCCCTCTGAGTTCAATATCGACGGGGCTTCCAAATTCCTAATGTGACAAAAAATCCGAAAAAATTCTGCTATTTTTGGATTGCCGCACGTCGTATGTACCTTAGATACTACATTAGAACATCTAGCTGTACACAAACGACTACAGACAGACACGGACGATAACAGACAACAATTTAAAGGAAGGCCCCGCAGGGCTTGGGGTTGCTTAGACAGACACAAACAAAAAAGGCCGTCTATAGACGACCTTTAGGGAATTTCTGGTCGGGGCGGCGGGATTCGAACTCGCGACCCCTTGCACCCCATGCAAGTGCGCTACCAGGCTGCGCTACGCCCCGACTCAAGAACCGTGATATTACACGATTTTTTTTAATTGTGCAAAAACTCTTCGATTTTTTCTAAGTTATAGACGACAGAATCAAATTCTTCCCAATCGATTTCCGCCTGAGAAAAGGTCCCGGCTCCTTCAAAACCAGGGAAAGAAGTCTCCGGAAGCTGTGGTGCAGATGCACCGGCTTTTGCTTCTCTGTCTTCTTTATTCAAAATTTCTCTTGCCGCATCAATACGATAGCCGTCTCCGTAGAGAAGCTCCCGTATTCTGCGGGCAATCAAAATATCTTTTGCGCGGTAAGCACGCTGGCTTCCGCGCTTCATCGGTCTGAGCTGAGAAAATTCTTTTTCCCAAAACCTCAGGACATAATCTTTTACACCACAAAGTGCGCTCGCTTCCCGAATCGGAAAATACCTTTTCGAAGGTATCGGCGGCAATTCAGGAAGCTTTTTCTTTCTAGGCATCCGCTATCAAGCCTTTTGGCGGAGGTTGTAATCGATAAAGTCCGTCAGTTTCTTGGAAGGATGGAAGTAGACATCCAAACGGGTCGGAGCGTCAAACCATTCCTTGGCCTCCGGATCAAAGAACATTTTATAGGCTCTTCCGCAGATTTCAAACCTGCCGAGTGTCGTGAGTTTTACTTCCTCTCCGGTTGCCAAAACATCCGAAATGGTCTGGAAAAACTGAGTCACAAAAACTCGAGACATCTCGCGGCTGAAGCCGAGCTCTTCGAAGAGAACTTCTTCGAGCGTGCTGCGGTTCATTGTGTTCTTATCCCCAAGCAACTCTTTGACGAGTTCAAAATTGTCAGGACCAATGTTTGCCATGACTTCCCCTTAATCTCTCAAGACTGCACCCTCTTTAGCGAGGGCTTCTACCACAGCGGCGACGGCCTCATCAGCCTCTTCTTCAGAAAGCTGAGCATCCGGGCGCTGGAGCAACATGTTAAATGCAAGGCTCTTCTTCCCTACATTAGCACCATCCTGGGGTTTGTAAAGATCAAAGAGTTTGAAAGATGACAAACTCAGCAGGCGCGGATCCTTCTTCGCAGCCTTGCGAACGGCATCCATCAGCTTCTGAACCGGAACTGCATCGTCAATGAATACGGCGATGTCGCGGGACATCGGCTGGAACTTAGACAGACTGCGGTTGACCGGTACTCCGATATCAAGAAGCGCTTCTTCCTTGAGTTCAAAGACTATCGGAGAATGCGGCAGCTCATACTTATGAGCCAATTCCGGGTGAAGCTCACCGATAAATCCGATTTCTTCGCCGTCGAGATAAGCCGTGGCGGCGCGTCCCGGATGGAGTGCAGGATGGTTAGATTTTTCGAAGCGGAGATTGCGGCCCGGAAGCAACATCTCTACTGCGCCCTTTAAGTCGAAGAAGTCAAAGTTTCTGGCCTTCTCTCCCCACTGAGCGGGACGGGCAGAACCGTATACCAGTGCGGCAAGATGCAGCGGCTGATACACGCCTTCAACGGCGGAGTCGGAACCCTTAACGGAAGGATCACGCCTGAAGATGCGGCCCAATTCAAACAAAGCGGCTCTATCAGCCTTGCGATTGAGGTTGTACTTAAGGCGATCCACCAAACCTGAGATCAGCTGTGTTCTCATCACAGCCATTTGAGAAGCGATCGGATTCAAAACCTTGATCGGATCTTTCACTTCGGCAAAGTCTGCTTCAGCATCTTCACTGATGAAGGAATAGTTAATCAGTTCCTGGAAACCTAAACCAGCCATCTTCTTGCGAAGTTCATGACGGTCGAGTTTTGCTTCAGAACGTTCGAGCATAGCTACGCGAGCCAGCGGCGGAATTTCCGTCAGGTTCTGATAACCGTAAAGACGAGCAACTTCTTCGATCAGGTCTTCTTCAATCTCAATGTCAAAGCGATAGCTCGGCGCATCTACAACGAAGGTGTCTCCTTCTTTCTTGAAAGAGAAGCCTAAGCGAGTAAAGCACTCGGCCATTTTGTCGTCGGAGATATCAGCACCGATGACTTTTCTGCAGCGGTCAGCTCTCATGCGAACGGGTTCGCGAACGGGCAGCTCTTCGATTTCGTCGACAACCGGACCGACCTTGGTTTCAGAGGTACCGCAGATCTCGAGGATCAGGCGAGTGATGTATTCCATGTGATCCACATTGGACTGGAAATCCACACCGCGCTCAAAACGATAGGCAGCATCGGTCGAGAAGTTTAATTTTCTGCAGCGGCCCTGAATGGCTTTGGGCCACCAAAAGGCAGCTTCAATAAAGACATTCTTCGTCTCCAGCGAGACGGCGGCATGATCGCCGCCCATGATGCCGGCGATGGCTTCAATGCCGTTGTTGTCGCTGATCACTCCGAAATACGGATCGATATCGACGGTCTGACCGTTGAGCAGTTCGCCCTTCTCGCCTTCTTTACCCCAGCGAACAGTCAGCGGACCGTCAAGCTTATCGAGGTCAAAAATATGAGTCGGACGGCCGAGCTCGAGCATGACGTAATTGGAAATGTCCACCAACGCAGAAATCGAACGTTGTCCAGAACGTTCCAGGCGGTCCTTCATCCACTGAGGCGTCGGAGCCTTCGCATTTACGCCGCAGACCACACGGCCGGCGAACCGTCCGCAAAGATCCGGGGCCTCATTGCGTACTTCGTGAACGCAGTCGCAGGTGGCCGGAACCGGAGAGAAATCCGGGAGGAAAAGCTCGGCACCGGTCAGCGCTCTCAAATCGCGGCCGACACCGATCACGCTTAAAGCGTCACCGCGGTTCGGAGTTGCTTTGACTTCAATCTTCTTGTCATCTAGACGTTCGTAGACGCGAATGTCTTCTCCGACAGGCGCATCTTCCGGAAGAATCCACAAACCGGAATGATCTTCGCTGATACCTAACTCTCGGCTGGAGCAGAGCATACCGTTGCTCTCGACACCGCGGAGTTTGGCTTTTTTAATCTTGAAATCGCCGGGGAGAACGGCGCCGATGGTGGCGCAGGGTACCTTGACGCCAGCCTTAACGTTCGGAGCTCCGCAGACGATCTGTACGGGCTCGCCCTTGCCGATATCGACTGTACAAACATGCAGTTTGTCTGCATTCGGATGCTGATCACAGGTCAGTACCTGAGCAACGATCACACCGGTGAAAGCCGGCGCAATCGGTTCGGCGCCTTCAACTTCCAGACCGCCCATGGTCAGGGTTTCGCACAGCTCATCGCTGCTGAGGGCAGGATTGATGTAATGGCGCAGCCACTCTTCTGAAAATAACATTTTTATCCTTTCGCCGATTAGTTGAACTGTTTGAGGAAGCGGAGGTCGCCTTCGAAGAAAAGACGAAGGTCATCGATTCCGTAGCGGAGCATGGTCAGTCTTTCAAGACCGGAACCGAAAGCAAAACCGATGTAGCGTTCCGGATCTAAACCGAAGTTTCTGACGACATTCGGATGGACCTCGCCAGAGCCGCTGATTTCCAGCCATTTTCCTTTTCTAGGACCGCTGGTGAACATCATGTCCACTTCAGCGCTCGGCTCGGTGAACGGGAAGTAGCTCGGACGGAAGCGAACGATGAGGTCGTCCGTTTCAAAGAAGCGCTTCAGGAAGTCAACATAGACGCCCTTCAAGTCGGCAAAACTGATGTTTTCGTCGATCCAAAGACCTTCGACCTGGTGGAACATCGGGGAATGCGTTGCATCGGAGTCCACGCGATAGGTCCTTCCCGGAGCGATGACCTTGATAGGCGGCTTGTGCTGACGGGCGTAACGAACCTGCATCGGAGAGGTATGCGGTCTTAAAGGAAGCTGTTTGCCGGTTTCATCCTTCATGTCCACGTAGAACGTGTCCTGCATAGAGCGGGCCGGATGATTAGGCGGATTATTTAAAGCTGTAAAGGTGTACCAGTCGTTTTCAACTTCAGGGCCGTCGGCAACATCAAAGCCAATCGTTTTAAAGATTTCTTCGACGCGCATCCAGGTTCTCATGACCGGATGAATACCGCCGTTGCCGAACGTACGTCCGGGGAGCGTGATATCGACCGATTCAGAGGTCAATTTACGGTTGAGTTCTTCGCGGGCCAAAGCTTCACGTCGATTATTGAGCAGCGTTTCGACTTCACGTTTAGCTTTATTGATTTCGGCTCCGCGAGCGCGTTTTTCTTCGATGGACAGTTTTGCCATCCCCTTCAGCAATGCTGTCAAAGAACCGTTTTTGCCGAGATAGACCGCTTTCGCGTCTTCAAGGGCTGCCGGCGTTGCGGCCTGATCAAAAGCCTCTTTGGCAGATTGAATGATTAGACTGAGATCTTCCATATTGGGTCAGTTGGATTTTTAGTAACCTGAAAAAACAAAAGCCTGGCATATCAAACCAGGCTTTTGTAGGTATTTTAGCAGTTTCAAAGCACTGAAAGTGGCTTGAAACCTGCGTGTCTGAAGCTAATTAAGCAAGGCTAGCCTTAGCTTTAGCAACAACAGCGGCGAAACCTTCTTTATCGAAGATAGCCATGTTGGACAGAACTTTACGGTCGAGTTCAATACCGGCTTTCTTGAGGCCGTTCATGAACTGGCTGTAGTTCATGCCGTTGGCACGAGCACCGGCGTTGATACGAGCAATCCACAGACGGCGGAATACGCGTTTCTTGTTGCGGCGATCGCGGTATGCGTACTGACCGGCACGCATAACTGCCTGCTTAGCGACACGATAAACATTATTGCGGCGAAGGGTAAAGCCCTTGGACAGCGCAAATACTTTCTTATGACGGGCACGAGCCGTTACACCACGTTTTACTCGGGGCATCTTATTCTCTCCTCTAAATTAAGCGTAAGGCATCATCGCGCGGATTTCTTTTTTATCCGACTCGCTGATGGTTAACATGCCGCGCAGGTGACGTTTGTTCTTCGTCGTGCGCTTGGTGAGAATATGACGCTTGGTAGCGTGTGCACGCTTGATGGAGCCGCCGGAGCGAACTTTAAAACGCTTACTCGCAGCTTTTTTGGTTTTCATCTTGGGCATTTTGCCTAAGTTCCTTTTATTAGATGATTGCAGGCGCCCTCAGACACTGAGGATCTTGTTCAGCCTGGTTTCACTTATTTTCTGCCCGAAAGCAGGGTCGTAATAATACTCCAAAACAAATCATTAATTTGTAAGAATACTATTTCTTTTTCTTAGGAGCCAGAACCATAATCATCTGGCGACCTTCAAGTTTAGGAAAGGATTCGACCTGAGCAATATCAGCCAAATCTTCTTTCACTTTATTCAGGAGATCTGTACCAAATTCCTGGTGGGCCATTTCACGGCCTCTGTAGCGCAGTGTGACCTTTGCTTTATTACCGTCGGCTAAAAAACGAGTCAAAGCACGAAGTTTCGTGTCGTAGTCGTTCTTATCCGTCTGCGGACGGAACTTCACTTCCTTGACCTGAATGACCTTCTGCTTGGCCTTCTGTTCCTGTGCCTTCTTCTGCTCCTGATAGCGGAATTTACCGTAATCCATCAGACGGCAGACCGGAGGACGAGCGTTCGGCGCGACCTCCACTAAGTCAACATCTGCCTCTTCGGCCATGGCTAAAGCCTGAGAGGTCCTGACGATACCGATCATCTCGCCGTCAAGACCCGTCAAGCGAACTTCAGGGACGCGGATCTCGCCATTGATCCGGTGTGTACGTTCTTGAGCTATTTTCGTCTCCAATTAGTTATTCAATTTCGTTCACGTTGCGGCGCGTTGCCACATCTTCCTGAACGAGCTTAATAAAGTCTTCCACGCTCATGGCGCCAAGATCCTTGCCGCCGCGAACTCGAACCGCGACTTTACCTTCTGCCTTTTCCTTAGCTCCGACAACGAGGATGTAAGGAAGCTTCTGCAGGCTAAGTTCGCGAATCTTATATGTAATTTTGCCGTTTCGCAAATCTGCTTCGGCACGAAGACCCGCCTTTTTGAGCATAGAAACCACTTCTTTGGCGTAATCGGCCTGGTCGTCGGTAATGTTGGCAACGGCGACCTGAACCGGAGCAAGCCACGGAGGAAGCTGACCGGCATAGTGTTCAAGCAGCATGCCGATGAAGCGTTCCAAGCTGCCGACGATTGCGCGGTGGAGCATCACCGGAGTGGCTCTGCCGTTGCTTTCGGTCACATATTCGGCACCGAGGCGAGCCGGCATCTGGAAGTCGACCTGGATCGTACCGCACTGCCAACCGCGGCCTAAGGAGTCGCGCAGATGGTATTCAATCTTCGGACCGTAGAAAGCGCCTTCACCCGGAAGAATATCGTACTTGATGCCCGAAGCATCCAATGCATCCATCAGAGCTTTTTCTGCTTTATCCCAAGTTGCGTCGTCACCGATACGTTTTTCCGGACGTGTTGCAATCTTGTAGGAAATATCGGTAAAGCCGTAGTCGGCGTAAACCTTCTGAACGAGCTTGGTGTAAGCGGTGCATTCGGAAAGAATCTGATCTTCTGTACAGAAGATGTGCCCATCGTCCTGAGTGAAACCGCGGACGCGCATCAAGCCGTGCAGAGAGCCGGACGGTTCATTTCTGTGGCAGGCACCGAATTCACCGTAGCGGATCGGCAGATCGCGGTAGGAGCGAACGGCGCTGTTGAAAATTTGAATGTGGCCCGGGCAGTTCATCGGTTTCAGAGCGTAGTAACGGTTTTCCGACTCTGTCGTGAACATGTTTTCTTTGTACTTAGACCAGTGACCGGATTTTTCCCAGAGAGAACGGTCTAACAGCTGAGGAGCCTTAACCTCCTGATAGTCGTTGTCCTGGTAAACACGGCGCATGTACTGTTCAACCTGCTGCCAGAGTGCCCAGCCACGAGCGTGCCAGAAGATAAGACCCGGAGCTTCTTCCTGGAAATGGAAGAGATCGAGTTCCTTGCCGAGGCGGCGATGATCGCGCTTTTCTGCTTCTTCCAGCATATGGAGGTAAGCAGCCATATCGTCTTTCTTGGCCCAGGCGGTACCGTAAATTCTCTGCAGCATTTCATTCTTGCTGTCGCCTCTCCAGTAGGCACCGGCAAGCTTCATTAGCTTGTGAACTTTCAGACGGCCTGTGCTCGGGACGTGAGGTCCGCGGCAAAGGTCGACGTAGTCGCCCTGACGGTACAGAGAAATAGTTTCACCTGCGGGAATAGAACCGATGATTTCGGCCTTGTAGTGTTCGCCGATGGAGTTGAAGTATTTGACGGCCTCGTCGCGGTCCATCTCTTCACGAACGATCGGAAGATCGCGTTTGACGATCTCGTCCATCTTCTTTTCGATGAGCGGCAGATCTTCGTTGGTCAGATGTTTCGGCAGAGAGAAGTCATAGTAGAAACCGTTTTCAATCACCGGCCCGATCGTGATCTGGGCTTCCGGATACAGTTCCTTGACTGCCTGAGCCATCAAGTGAGAGGTCGAATGACGAATGATCTCAAGGCCCTCAGGGTCTTTGTCAGTCACAATCGAAACCGTACTGTTTTCGGTAATCGGGTGAGACAGGTCCACGAGTTTGCCGTTAACTTTACCTGCCAAAGCAGCGCGAGCCAGGCCGGCGCCGATAGAGGCTGCAACGTCACCTACGGTAACCGGTGAATCGAATTCACGTTTGGAGCCGTCGGGCAGAGTTACTTCGATCATTAATCTTTCTCCAAAAATTCTTCAAATTATTCGATTGGTTCGAGCGCGGACGCAAAAAGGCCCAGCCGAACGTAAAAAGTAGATTTTACCGTCTAACCGGAGCCTAATGCTGAGTCGCGCCTTACTTTTTCAGCCTTTCAGAGGCTTAATACTTAGCTTTAAAACTTATTTCGTGGGTTTGTCCTTAAACGCTTTCCCGCTCAGGATGACGCCGAAAACCGACAGAACGGTAAGCCAAATACACTGACGGATAAACCAGTCGGTATTCACTGAGCCGATAACTTCGATCCAAAGGAGGAATTTAAGAATGATGTAGGTTGCCAAAATACCGATAAAGGCACCTATGACACAAGCCAACACCACCCCGAGAAAATTAGGAACTCTCTTCCGAAAAAAGAGGCCGGACAGAATTCCGATGCAAAACGACAGGATCAGCGTCAAAAATGAAATTAGCACTTTCGCTCCTTATGCGATTTTCTTAATATGAATGTTGCAAGGATACCTATTCCAAATCTTCAATTACTGCAAAAAGGTCCGAAAATGGAACACTTCTCTCCCAAGATTGTCGAAGCTGTAGAAACAGTCAAAACCAGCCCTTCCGTACAACGTGCTTTCGACTATGTGAAAGACCATCTCGAAGAAACGATTCGTGATCAGAAAGAACTCGTACTGATCGAAGCGCCGACCGGTCACGAAAAAGCCAAAGCTGAACGCTACCTTTCTATGCTTCGTGAGGCCGGTCTGGATGATATCTACATGGACGAGCACTTTAACGTCATCGGCAAGCTGCACGGAACCGGCAATACCGGCTGCAGTGTTTTACTCGAAGGCCATTTAGACACCGTATTTTCTTTCGGCGACGTCAAAGGGATTGAGACAGATGCCGAAGGACGTATCCACTGCCCCGGCATTTGCGACGACACCCGTGCTATCGCCGCCAACCTCGCTGTTCTGAGAGCTTTTAAAGCGGCAAATCTTCGACCCGTTCACGATATCTACTTCTGCGGTACGGTCTGCGAAGAAGGTCTCGGGGGCATGAAAGGCATGGCCTGGACACTTGACCAGCTCAAAGACAAAACCAATCTGCTGGCCACAATTTCCATTGACGGCGCGACGGCAGAAATTTTTTACGCCAACGCCACCGGCATGATCGACCTTGAGGTCACGATTGAAGGCCCGGGCGGTCACGCGTGGACAGCGTGCGAACGCGTCAGCGCCATCCATACCGCAGGCTTGGCCATCGCGGAAATCGCCAAGATCGTTCCGCCGAAAGATCCTAAGACAACTCTGACCGTCAGTTTGATCGAAGGCGGTCAGGCAATTCACGCCATCGCTCAGAAAGCAGTCTTCAAGATCAATGCTCGTTCAAATTCTCAGGCTGCACTGAATGAAATAGAAGAACAAATCTATCATGCCATCCGCCGCGGCGTTGAAATCGAACAAAAGAAAGAAGGCGGCGAAGGAGAACTCAGTCTTTCGATCGAAAAGACGCTGGACGTCCCCGCAGGATCTCAGCCGGATGATGCAGCGATCATTCAGCTTGCCAAACTGGCCACTCAAGCCGTCGGCAGAAATTACAAATTCCTGCCGGGCGGCTGCACCAATACCAACATGTCTATCGAGCGCGGCATCCCTGCCGTGACACTCGGACGCGGCGGCGAAGAATACGGCACTCATACGCTTAAGGAATGGTTCAATCCGAAAGGCGTCTATGCCTGCGAACAGAAGTCCATTCTGATGCTGTCCGTACTCGCCGGATTAGACGGTGTTATTGCACCTCTGGACAAAGCCTAAAGGAGCGCATGAAGTGTTTTCTATGATTTATTTGTGGCTGATCGGAGCCGTCGTATTAGCCGGCGCCGACATTCTTCTCGGCACGATCTACCTGCTCATTATTGCTGCAGCCGCATTGACCGCCTTTATCTTTGCTTTGATCGGAGCGGGAATACTGTTTCAGCTGCTCGCGTTTGCCGTCTTTGCCATTGCCGGCTGCGTTTATCTGTCCTATCGGAAAAGGAAAAACTCCGTAAGCACGGATGCCGACCATTTGCAGCACATCAACGACGGACACTCCGTCGAAGTCAAGGAATGGAAAAAAAACGGCAAAGCTCGAGTTTTCTATCGCGGAACCGTCTGGGATGCCAAACCGGAAAAAGGTTCACCGATGGTTCCCGGCCTTTGGGAGATCGTCGGGATGAGCGGAAATACTTTAATTATCAAACTCAAACAGGGGAAATAATATGGAAGCAATCGGAGGGTTCGCCGTATTCATCATGGTGCTGGCAGTCTTTGCCGTCATCTTCATTGCCAAATCGGTTCGCGTCGTTCCACAGCAGGAAGCCTGGGTCGTCGAACGATTTGGAAAATTTCATACCGTGCTTCAGCCGGGTCTGAATTTCATCATTCCGATTATCGACCGCGTTGCCTATCGCCAGACGCTCAAAGAAATTCCAATGGATACATCGAGCCAAATCTGCATTACCAAAGACAACACTCAGCTGCAAGTGGACGGTGTCCTCTACTTCCAGGTCACCAATCCGGAACTTGCCAGCTACGGAACATCCGACTTCGTGATGGCCATTACACAACTTGCCCAGACTTCTCTCAGAAGCGTCATCGGCACGATGTCGCTCGATAAAACGTTCGAGGAACGCGAAGAGATCAACGCAAGAGTTGTTCAGGCGGTAGACGAAGCCGCTCAGACCTGGGGCGTGAAAGTCCTCCGTTATGAAATTAAGGATCTGACGCCGCCGAAAGAAATTCTGCGCGCGATGCAGCTGCAGATTACGGCAGAGCGCGAAAAACGCGCTGTCATTGCCACTTCGGAAGGCCAGAAGCAAAAAGAAATCAATATTGCAGAAGGCGAAAGAGCGGCCATGATCGCCCAATCCGAAGGCGAGAAACAAGCCGCGATTAACAAGGCGGAAGGTGAAGCCCGCGCGATTGAAGCCGTCGCCAAGGCTCAAGCTGAGGCCATTCGTGCCGTTGCACAGGCTATCAGCCAGCCGCAAGGCATGCAGGCCGTCAATCTGCAAGTCGCGGAAAAGTACGTGGAAGCTTTCGGAAAAATTGCTAAGGAAGGTAATACGCTGCTTCTTCCGGCCAATCTCGCCGACATGGGCTCGATGGTCGCTTCAGCGATGACGATCATCCGCGAGCAAAACGGTAAGCCGGCCGCCGCCCCGGCCATCCCCAAGGTCGAATAAGACGCCTATACGAAAATGCCCGGGAGCTTACGCTACCGGGCGAAATCTTGGTAGGCACAATTGGACTCGAACCAACGACCCCCACCATGTCAAGGTGATGCTCTAACCAGCTGAGCTATGTGCCTAAAATTGTCGTCTCTCAACTCGAGACAGCTTCTTCAAACCAAAACAAGAGGTTTTGGTAGGCACGATTGGACTCGAACCAACGACCCCCACCATGTCAAGGTGATGCTCTAACCAGCTGAGCTACGTGCCTGAAGAAGTCGAAACTATACAGTCATTTTTTTAGTTGTGCAAGTCGAACGCAAGGCTGTTGCAAACTCTTACGTTCTTCTTGCTGAAAACACGCCTTTAACTTCGCGAATAGCGGCCAAAGTACGGTTCAAATCGTCCTTGCCGTGAATTTCGATCGTGAATGTCATATGCACGTCGCCCTTGACGCGAACCGTCTGCATCGCAGAAATACTCTGTTTTTCTCGAGAAAGGATTTCAGAGATATCTTTAAGCAAGCCCATACGGTCGGCTGCGATCACCAAAATCTGGACCGGGAAGACGGACGATTCATCCTGAGTCCAGGAGACTTCAATCAGACGATCTCTGCCCTCTTCGTCCAACGAACGAATGTTCGGGCAGTCGGCGCGGTGAACCGTTACGCCGCGTCCGCGTGTCACGAAACCGACGATCTCATCCGGGGGTACCGGATGGCAGCAACGAGCCAGTTGAGTCAGCAGTGAGTCGACGCCTACCACCAGAATCTTGCCTTTCTCGTGCTCGGAGGTTTTCTTAGGCGCTGCCGGTTCCAGCTTTTCCTCTTCCTGCGGGTTCTTCTGCGGACGAGGCGCTAAAACGTTTTCGATCGCTTTCTGACCAAGTTCGTCTTTTCCGGCAGCCAAACACAGGTCATCAACGGTGTTGAAACCTAAACGCTTAGCCAAATCTTCGAGCTTGACAGCGGTTTTACCCAAGCGCGCCAAGTCCTTGTCGATTTTTTCTCGGCCTGCCGTAAGTGCCTGCTCCATTTCCTGAGCATTGAACCACTGACGGACCTTCGTGCGGGATCTCGGAGAAGCCGTAAAGCCTAAGTCCGGGTTTAACCAGTCTCGGCTCGGAGCACCGACTTTGGCCGCAATAATCTCAACTGTTTGGCCGCTCTGAAGTTTGGTATTCAGTGGAACCATCACACCGTCAACTTTGGCGCCGCGGCAGCGGTGGCCGAGTTCGGTATGCAGAAGGTAGGCGAAATCGATCGGCGTACTGCCGGCAGGAAGATCAAGGACTTTGCCCTGCGGCGTCAGAACGTAGATATGTTCGTCTTTAGCGGCTTCCGGCGTCGGAGCAGCCTGAACGTCACTCTTCCAAGCCAGCATCTGGCGCAGCCAAGCCACACGATCTTCTTCGTGTTCTCCGGCCTTGCGTTTGGAGCCTTCTTTGTAACGCCAATGTGCGGCCACACCGAGTTCTGCGAACTCGTGCATCGCACGGGTTCGGATCTGGATCTCGAGCGGTTTTCCTCTGGAGCCCACAATCACGGTATGCAAAGACTGATAACCGTTGGGTTTCGGTTTTGCGATGTAATCGTCGAATTCTTTAGAGAGAACTTCGAAAGATTCCTGAATCAGCGAAAGCGTCTCATAACATTTTTCGACCGAATCCACGATGATGCGGATCGCTCGCACGTCGAAGAGCTGTTCGAACTTCAGGTTCTTCTTGCACATCTTCTTCCAGATGGAATAGATGTGTTTCGGACGTCCGGAAACCGAAGCCTGAATACCTCGAGAAGCCAGCAATGCCTGAATTCTGCGCACGGCTTCCTGAATAGAAGCAACACGTTCTTCACGGGTTTCTTCAAGGTTATTGGCAATCGTGTGGAAAACTTCAGGTTCGGTAAAGCGCAGAGACAGATCTTCGAGCTCCCATTTCATCTGCCAAATACCTAAGCGGTTGGCAAGCGGAGCGTAAAGCGCCAAAGTCTCGGCACCGTATTCTTTTGCACCCGGAGCTTTGGTTGCTGCGAAGTAACGCAGCGTCTGAAGACGCGAAGCCAAACGCAGCAGTACCACGCGAAGGTCGGTACACAGAGCAAGCAGCAGACGGCGTACGGCGTCAGGCTGCTGACTGATGCGAGCCTCTCCCTCACGGGAGCGGGCTTTTTCGCTCACGTCAATAACGACTTTAAGATTTGCGACGAGTTCGCAGACTTGTCTGCCGAAGTGCTTGGTCAGCCATTCCTTCGGATTTTTGAGCTGGTTCCAAACACAAAAAAGATAAGCTGCAGCCAGGAGGTCATCGTCATCGCGAATGCCGCGAAGGATATCCACGACGCCCTCGGCATGAGCCATTACGGACTCGCCTGTGAAAAGTTTCTGACCCTCGTAAAGAGGCTCAATGATACGACGGACATCAGCCAAATTAAGAGTCGGAGCAGATTCTTCCATTCTTTTACCACTAAACAAAAGAAGGCAGTCCTGATACAGAAACCACCTTCTACAAAAGGATGCGTAATTTTACCGAATCTGTCTGATTTGTCTAAATTTCGGCGCGTTAATCCACTACAACTGCGACTGTTGAAATCTGTACTTTCCAAGACGGATCGGGAAGTGCAGACTCGAGGACGGATCGGGCCGGGGGATTGGTTTTGCTCACCCATTCTTCCCAAGCCTGATTCATCTCGGAAAAGTAGCCCATATTCGACAAGTAGACAGTGCAGCGAAGAATATGTTCTTTGTCCGACCCGGCTTTGGCCAACAGGTCGTCAATGGTTTTGAGAACTTCTGCGGTCTGTACTTTCGGATCTCGGTTACGGGCTAAATCCACTTGTCCGGAGATATAGACCACTCCGTCGCAGACCACCGCTTCACTGAAGCGGCGTCCGGGCTCGATACGTTTAATCTCGGGCATATTGGTTTCCTTCTCTTAGTTCTTGAAGCTGTGAATCGGGGCCGGGATGCGTCCGCCGCGGTTGATGAAGCCAGCCGCCGAACCCTTTTGAACGGCCATAATATCGGCGCCGCCGAGCAGACCGCCGAATTCTGCACGTTCACCGACGGTCTTGCCGGGAACAGGAATCAAACGGACAGCCGTGGTCTTGGCATTGATCATACCGATGGCGCTTTCATCGGCAATGATGGCGGAGATTACGTCAGCCGGTGTGTCGCCCGGGATCGCGATCATATCGAGGCCGACAGAGCAAACGCAGGTCATGGCTTCGAGTTTTTCGAGTGTCAGGAGGCCTTTAGCGGCGGCATCGGCAATGGCCGCATCTTCACTCACGGGAATGAAGGCGCCGGAGAGTCCGCCGACGGAAGAGGAAGCAAAGACACCGCCCTTCTTCACGGCATCGTTCAGCATGGCGAGCACAGCAGTAGAGCCCGGAGCTCCGATAGAGGACAAACCGACGCTCTGGAAGATTTCACCGACAGAGTCGCCGACCTCAGGTGTCGGGGCCAGAGACAGGTCAGCCACACCGAAAGGCAGATTCATTTTTTCGGCAACTTCGGTGCCGATCAGCTGACCGACCTTCGTTACCTTAAAGGCAGTGGTCTTAATGATTTCAGCAATTTCTGTGATTGAGACCTGCTCGCCTCTTCTGCGAACGGCGCGGTCAATTGCTTTTTTCACAACGCCCGGACCGGAAACACCGACGCTGATCACGGCATCGGCTTCGCCGACGCCCAGATAACCGCCGGCCATGAAAGGCACATCTTCCGGGATATTGCAGAAGACAACCAGCTTGCAGCAGCCGAGACCGTCGCGATCAGCAGTTGCGGCAGCAACATCCAGCACTCTGTGGCCCATCAGCTTCACTGCATCCATATTGATGCCGGTGCGGGTGCGCCCGACGTTGATGGAAGAGCAAACGTGATTGGTTGTTGCCAAAGCTTCGGGCAGCGCGTCAATCAGGTTTCTTTCTCCCGGAGTAATGCCTTTTTCGACCAAGGCACCGAAGCCGCCTAAGAAGTCAACGCCGGCGGCGGTGGCGCAGTCATCTAAAAGTTTGCAGACTTTGACCATCTGATCGCGGCTGTATCCGGCACAGACGGTTCCGATCGGAGAGACCGTAATACGTTTATTAACAACGGGAATACCATAGCGGTCGCCGACTTCGTTGCAGATGGCAACGAGGTTCTTAGCATGGCGATTAATTTTGGAGCGGACGCGATAAGCGAAAGTGTCGAAGTTATCGCTTGCGCAATCGAATAAGTTCAAGCCCAGGGTCACGGTACGAACATCCAAATGTTCGCTTCTGAGCATATCCAGCGTGGAGATGACCTCGCGTTCTGTAAGCATTTGATTTATTCCTTTTTGAATTAAGCGATAGACACACGATGAACCGCTTCAAAAATTCTGCGGTGCTGCATGCTCATGGAAAGATGACGGTCGTGGGCGATATCGGAAAGTGTTCTGCTCAGAGCCTTTCTGTCCACTTCGGGAGGAACCGTGACTTCAAACACCAGAAGAACACGCGGCTGCGGCAGAGGGTTGCCGGCATCGTCCAGTTTTACTTCAATTGTTCTGAAACTGTCGATGTTGATGCGGCCTTCATAAAACACTCTGGTAAACGCCGTCAGAATATCCCTGCTGTCGGTACCGTCCACAGTCAGAACGAACGGTTCGCCTTGGGTAACGGTAGCTTCGCCCGGAACGTAATCGCGGACGAGGACGGACATATCGAAGCCTTTGCCCTTCAGTGCTTCTTTAATAATCTTTGCGACTTCGTCGTCGCCAACACTCTCCGGCTTATCCACGATCATGATGGCGGAGTATTCATTTCTCACCGTCGTTTGATCCATATCGATGATGGAACAGCCGAGTTTGTTTAGAGTATCGGAGGTTGTGTAAACAACACCGAAGCTGTCGGGACCGGTGACAGCCACTAAAATTCGCTTCACGTTAATTTCCTAAAAGAATGAGTTTTGCCGCAGACTCGGATGTCATTTCCGATCTTGGCAATTTATAAGGACAAATTCTCCCAACTCGGCGACCGTAATCGTCGAGACAGTCTTTATATTAGCCAAGCAAAAGCCCTCTTTTAGGAAACAAAATGACTTTTTTCGTCTCAGGAGGCGGAAATTAACACTCCGAATTTCGGGATCGCTTTGAGTGTGTTTTGAATGCTCTGTTCCGAGATTTCTTCTATCGTCGTATTTCTTAATTCCGCAGCAACTGCGCCGTAACAGGCCGTGTCCGCAAGGGCGCTTTCGGGGTTCTCTTTGTTTTCTTCGCGCACCCAGCTCGGCGGCATATCCGGACAATCCGTCTCAAGTACCCAGGCGTCATCCGGGAGTTCAGACAAGATTTTGCGGATGCGCTTAGAGCCGTCATAGGACACCGCTCCGCCGTAGCCCAGCTTAAAACCGTTCTGCAGAAAAGCCTGTGCCTGGGCCATACTGCCGTTAAACGCATGAATGATGCCGAGCTGCGGGGGCAGACGGCGAATGTATTTAAGCACGATATCCATCGCTTCACGGCCGTGAAGACTCAGGGGGAGACCATATTTGCGGGCAAGTTTTAACTGCGTGGAAAACACTTCTTCCTGAACGTCATGCGGAACGCTGCAGGCTGCAGAGAAATCCAGACCACACTCGCCTACCGCTGCCAGACGAGGATCTTCTCTGTGCTCTTTCAGAAAGGCTTCCAACGCTGTCAGATCTTCTTTCCAGGAGTATCCGATGTAAAGCGGATGAATGCCGCAGGCGTAGGCTTGATCATGTTTATAGGCACAGCGCCGAGCCTCTTCCAGATTACTGACACCGCCAGCACACACCAAAGAAGAGACGACGCCGACTTTGCGGGCCTCCGAAACTTCTTTTTTCTGCTGTTCTTCGGGAAGAACAAATAAGTGGTTATGGGTGTCAATCCAGCGAAGCATTTAGTTTTCCTCAGGCAAGATGCATCCGTTCTTTAAACGCACGACACGATCGCATCGCGCGGCAATATCCGGATCATGCGTCACAATGACCAAGGCAAGGCCCTGAGAGAACGACAATTTGAGCAGATAGCCGATAACGACTTCGGCCGTCTCACCGTCCAGGTTTCCGGTAGGCTCGTCGGCCAAAAGACACAGCGGAGAGCCGCTCACGGCTCGGGCAATGGCGACACGCTGGCGTTCGCCGCCGGAAAGCTGACTCGGCAGATGATCCACGCGGTCGGCAAGACCCATGGCTTTGAGCAGGCTTTCCGCTCTTTTTTGCGCGACGGAAGCTTTTTCACGGCGGATTTTGAGCGGCATCGCCACGTTTTCCATGGCCGTAAATTCCGGCAGCAGATGGTGGAACTGATACACAAAGCCGAGTTTGCGGTTGCGCAGCTCGGTTAAGCGCTGCTCGGAGAGTTCGGCGATGTTTTCTCCGCCGATTTCGATCAAACCTTTATCAAAACGGTCCAGACCGCCGATGCACTGCAGGAGCGTTGTTTTACCAGAGCCGGATGTGCCCACGATTGCCACCGACTCGCCCTCGTGAACTTCCAGATTGACGTCTTTCAAAACATGCAAAAGTCGGCCGCCCTCTTTATAGCTTTTCTGCAGGCCGACAGCCTTTAATACGACGTTGTTATTCATATCTCAGTGCCTCAGCCGGTTGAATGTTTGCCGCTCTCCAGCTCGGATAGACAGTGGCCGCAAGAGCCAGCAAGAAAGAAAAGACGGCGATCGGGATCACATCGGATGCCCTCGGATCACTCGGCATTGCCGAGATAAAGTAGATTTCTTTGGGCAGGAACTGAACACCGAACAGCTGTTCGATCGCGCCTACGATGGAGCCCACATTGCAGGCAATGAGAAGCCCCACGCCGACACCGATCAGCACGCCGGCGGTTCCGATGAAGGCGCCCTGAACCATAAAGATGCGCATGATCGAACCGCGCGTTGCGCCTTGGGTTCGAAGGATTGCGATGTCGCTGCGTTTGGAGTTGACGGTCATCACTAATGAAGAGACTAGACCAAACGCGCCTACTAAAACGATCAGGAACAAAATGATGCCCATCATGCGTTTTTCGACTTGAACGGCCGCAAACCAAGTCCGATTCTGACGAGACCAATCGGTTGCCAAAAGACCCGGCGGCATTTGATTATTGAGTTCAGCGGCGACTCTCGGTGCATCCTGCATGTTGGAGAGCTTCAGTCGAATGCCTCCGGGTGTTTGAGTACGCATGAGTTTTTCGGCGTCCGTGAGATTGATGAAGCTCATTGCACTGTCAAACTCGTAGTGGCCGGAATTAAAGACGCCTGCGACCGTGAACTGGCGCATGCGAGGCATGGTTCCGGCCGGCGTGAACTGTCCCTGAGGCACCATCACGTTGACCTTTTCTCCGGGGATCACGCCGAGCATTCTGGCTAAGTCCGTGCCGAGAATGATCTTGAATTCACCGGGTTTTAAATCAGAGAGGCGCCCGATCTTCATATTTTTTGCGACATCGCTGACCTGAGATTCCGTCTCAGGATCAATGCCGTTGAACTGGACACCGCGCACGTTGGTGCCGCTCGTGAGCAGTCCCTGCCCCCTTAAGAAAGGCGCTGCGCCGATGATCTCCGGCTGCTGCTTCTTCAGTTCTGCGGCAGTCTTCTGCCAGTCCGGAATCGGAGCTCCGATCGAAAGCACTTCGGCATGCGAAAGCACGGAGAGCATCTTGTCTCGAACTTCTTTCTGGAAACCGTTCATCACGGATAAGACTATGATGAGGGCCATGACGCCCAAGGCTATGGAAGCCATCGACATGGCTGATATGAACGATACGAATCCGTCGCTGCGTCCTTTGCGGCGCGACAGTGTATATCGCAGACCGATCATCCACTCGAAGGGCAGACCGGATAAAGGTTTATTTTTCACAAATTTTATCCAACTAAACGTTCAGGCTATTCTAGCTGTGAGATCAAACAATTAGAATTTAAGGCTATGCCCGCATGTATATTTTTATTGCCCAATTCACTGCCTTCTCCTAATGAAATTAAAGCGTTAGGAAAGGACGCCTATCCGCCCGTTTTGCGGAATTTCCTTGAAGGTTTCGGAGAACCGAAGGTCGCCACGATTTTTGAAAACCCGGCGCTCAGCGGTTTTGCTTCGATGCAGTGGGTATGGATGCTTCTGACTCAGCGCGAAAATCTTGCCCCGTCCGCTCCCTATCTTTGGAAAGGTCTTGGAGGTCCGAAAGTCCATCAGGAATTTTGGGCTTTAAACGGCTACCGCAAAGAAAACGGCGTGCTTAAAAGCGCCGGTGATGTCTTTGATATCGATGAAGAGTGCGACCTCAGAGACCTTTTGAATCCGATTGCTCGTCAGTTTAATTTTGAAGTGCAGGTTTTGGACGGACGCTTTTTCCTCGCGCGCAAAAAAGCATGGCAGGTTCTGATTACTCCGTGGCTTGCTCAGGAAGACAAACCGGCAGCACAGCCGGCTGGTCCCGAAGCCGCTGAATGGACTGAAATCACTCGAGTCATCGAAGAAAGTCTTGCAAAAAGCGTTTTCAATGAATACAGAGCAAAAGCCGGACGGCCTCCGGTTGAAGGTTTCTGGATCAACGGCGGAGCTTTTGAGGAGCAGCTTCTTCCCTACACTCAGATTCGCTGTGCTCTGACAAGCGATCCCACGATTCGCGGGATCTCTGAGGCGGCGGGCATTGCGCGGGCCTACATTAAATCTTCGACGGCTGTTTGGCCCGACTGTCCTGAAGGCGACCGTCTCTGCATCCTGGATGACTTTAACGATCCATCCGTCAAAACGGATCCTGCGCGCTGGAGTGCCGCATGGACACGCGCCGTTAAGCGCATGGAGCACCTGACCGCCACGGCAAAAGGATTTGAAAAATATCATCCCCGCCTGGTCGCCTCCGATGGTCTGCGCGTCAGCGTCATTGAAAAACTTCAGGAACAAAAATCTTCTTTTGCCTTTTGGAAGAGCCCAAAAAATTACACAGAAGCATGGCTGAACTCCGGCCGCTAAAGAACACTAAAAAGTTATGACCAAAATAACGATTCGCCGATTTGACCGAAATGTCGTTCAGGCGCTCACCAACCGCGGCTTTCCCGAACCTCTGGCCCGCGCTTTAGCGGCCAGACACGTCACCAGCCCGTCCGACCTTGATTACGAATTCAAGGAAATGCTTTCTCCGTGGGACCTTAAAAACTGCAGAGAAGCCGGAGAAGCGATTGCCGATGCTATCTGGAAGCAGAAAAAGATCGTAATCATTGGGGACTACGACTGTGACGGCGCGACTGCTGTTTCCGTCGGTATTCTGGGACTGCAGGCGCTCGGCGCCTTCAATGTCTCTTATTTAATCCCGGACCGTGACAAGGACGGCTACGGCCTGTCTCCTCAGCTTGTCGATCGAGCAGCCGCTGCCGGCGCCGAACTCATCATTACCGTAGACAACGGAATTTCTTCGGTGGCTGCGGTTGAACATGCTAAAACCCTCGGAATCGAGGCCGTCGTTACCGACCACCACCTGCCCGGCGATGAAATCCCCGACACCCTCGTCGTCAATCCGAATCAGCGCGGAGATACCTTCCCGAGCAAATCTTTGGCGGGTGTGGGCGTCATCTTTTACGTGTTAATCGCCGTGCGCTCCGCACTCCGCGCCAAAGGCGCTTACCCGAACGGAAAACAGCCTAATCTTCAGCATCTCATTGATTTGGTGGCCTTGGGTACGGTTGCCGACGTTGTCCCGTTAGACCGCAACAACCGAATCCTCGTTTCCAAAGGCTTGGACAGCATTCGCGCCGGCAAAATGCAGCCCGGCGTGAGCGCCCTGCTCTCCATAGCAGGCAAGAATGCGCATCGCATCAGTGCCAATGACTTGGGCTACATCCTCGGGCCCCGCATCAACGCCGCAGGTCGTTTGGACAGCATCAACAAGGGTGTTGAGTGTCTGACAAGCTACGACTACAACACGGCGCTCTTTTACGCAAAAGAACTCGACCAAATCAATGCCGAGCGCCGCAACCGCGAAGTATCCATGCAGTCCGACGCTATTCTGTCCCTACAGACGATTTCCGTCGATGACAGCAATTCCATCGTTCTTAAGGGTGACGACTGGCACGCCGGCATCATCGGTTTAGTAGCCTCCCGCATCAAAGAACAAACTTATCGCCCGGTCATTGCGTTTGCTCCGTCGGAAGAAAACGGCGAGCATGTGCTTAAAGGCTCGGGGCGCTCTATTCCCGGCATTCATCTGCGCGATGCATTGGATCGTGTCAGCAAACTGAGTCCGGGGCTGATCCTGAAATTCGGCGGTCACGCGATGGCTGCAGGTCTTACGATCCGTAAGGATGCATTTGATGAATTCAAGGAGCTCTTTGCCCGCGCTGTCAAAGAACTTTCCGATCCGGAAATGTTCGAGCGCAACATCGTCACAGACGGCGAGCTCAGAGCTTCCGACTTCAACATTGAACTCGTTGAAGCCATCCGCAAGCACGTCTGGGGTCAGGCTTTCCCGGAACCGCTCTTTGCCAATCAGTTCAAGGTACTTTCTCAGAGAGTCTTGAAAGATCAGCATCTGAAGCTCTCTCTTGAAGTCGACGGCAGAGAGATTCAGGCCATTTGGTTCCGCCACAAACGCGAACTGCCTCCGACCGTGCGTTTAGCTTACAAGCTCGACATCAATGACTTCCGAGGACGTCAGTCGGTGCAGCTCATCATCGAAGGTATGGAAGACGAGTTTGAGGACTGGACGGCCTAGCGGTTTTCTGTCGTGCAAACAAACTTACACAATTGACAAAAAACGGACCCATTTCCGCCCGCTCAACGAGTTAAGGATTGGGTCCGCTCTTATATAATTGAGGGTTCTTTTTAATATCAACGCGTTAAGAAATGGAAGTTGAACGTTTAAACCTAATCGGCACCACCGCCGAGGACCTTCAAGCTCGCACTGAAGAGCTGCGGAGGTATCTTTGACTACGACCAGAAAGAGCGTCGTTTAGAAGAAGTTAATCAAGCGCTCGAGGACCCGAGCATCTGGTCTGATCAAGAGCGAGCTCAGCAGCTGAGCAAAGAAAAGAAACGTCTCGAAGACGTTGTCCTTACCATCAAACACCTAACTACCGGCCTTTCCGATGCTTTGGAATTATTTGAAATGGCCAAAGAAGAGGACGATGACGCCTCTCTGGAAGCGGTAGAAGCCGATATCAACAACCTCAAGAAAGAGGTCGAACATCTCGAATTCCAGCGCATGTTCAATCAGGAACATGACGAAGCCAACTGCTTCCTGGAAATTCAGGCCGGCGCCGGCGGAACCGAAGCGCAGGACTGGGCGAGCATGCTTGAGCGCATGTATATCAAGTTTGCGGAACGCCAAAGCTTTAAGCCCGAGATTGTTGAAGAAACCGAAGGAGATGTGGCCGGCATTAAAGGCTGCACGATCAAAATCACAGGCGACTATGCCTACGGCTGGCTCAGAACCGAAACCGGTATTCACCGCTTAGTTCGCAAGAGCCCGTTCGACTCCAACGCACGCCGTCATACTTCTTTTGCTTCTGTGTTCGTCGTTCCCGAAGTCGACGATTCTTTCGAAATCGAAGTCAATCCGGCCGATCTGCGCATTGACACGTTCCGCGCCTCCGGCGCCGGCGGTCAGCACATTCAGAAGACCGACTCCGCCGTCCGTATCACGCATATTCCGACCGGCATAGTCGCTGTCAGCCAGACCAGCCGAAGCCAGCATCAGAACAAGGAAGAGGCCATGACGATTTTGAAGAGCCGTCTTTATGAAGCCGAGCTCCGCAAACGCCAGGCTACCCAGCAGGCATTGGAAGACAACAAGAGCGATATTTCCTGGGGTCACCAGATCCGTTCTTACGTGTTGGATCAGTCCCGCGTCAAAGACCTGCGTACCAATGTCGAAACCGGCAACACGACTGCCGTTTTAGACGGTGCTTTGGAATCCTTTATCGAGGCCAGCCTCAAGCAAGGAGTTTGAGCGTGAAGACTCTCACCATTATTACCGGCGCCTCTAAAGGGCTCGGCTTTGAATTAACCCGTCAGTCGCTTAAGGCCGGCGACACCGTCGTGACGATGGAACGCCGTTCTTCCAAGGCTTTGGTGGAAGAAGCCGATAAGATCGGCTGCAATTTCATCCAGTTTACGGCTGACCTGCTTGACCGTAAAGGCGCCGTCGAGCTTTTGATGTGGCTGCTTTCCGATAAGGAATACGCCGAACATGACCGTCTGATTCTGATCAACAACGCCGGCGTGCTGGGTCCTGTCGGTCCGATCGAAAACGCTTCCCCGCAGGTTGCCGTTGACTGCATTCGCGTTAACTTTGAAATCCCGGTGCTTCTGACTCAGGCTTTCCTGAATGAAACGCGCAGCTGGAAAGGCGAGCGCCGCGTCATGAATATCTCTTCCGGCGCCGGCCGCAAGTCCGTTCCGGGCTGGGCCATGTACTGTTCAACCAAAGCAGCGCTTGACCGCTTTACCGCCGTCACAGCTGAAGATCAGCTTGGCAAACCCAATCCCGCACGCCTTAGCGCCGTCGCTCCGGGCGTTGTGAACACTGGCATGCAGGGCAGCATCCGTGCTTCGTCTAAGGAAGATTTTCCGAACGTTGACCGGTTTATCGACTTAGAGAAAGACGGAAAACTTCAGAGCCCCGAAGACACTGCCAAACGACTTTTAAATTACCTCAACAGCGACGAGTTCGGCAAAGAGCCCATCTCGGATATTCGCAATATTTCTGTTGGAGACTAAAGTGGAAAACCAGAAAGAAACCGTCAAAAAAGAAGACGTTCTTGAGACTGAGAACCATATCATTGCCGAACGTTTAGCCAAACTCGACAAACTCAGAGCCGAAGGCGTTGCTTATCCGAATGATTTCGTTCAGAAAGACCGCATTGAAGAAGTGCGCGCTGCCAACGGCAGCAAAACTCCGGAAGAGCTTGAAGCTGCTCCGGTCGAAGTCACTGTCGCCGGCCGCGTCATGCTCAAGCGCGTCATGGGCAAAGCCAGCTTCCTGACCGTTAAAGACGGTACCGATCACATCCAGTTCTTCATCACCAAGGCTGAAGTCGGCGATGAAACTTACGACTTCTTCAAGAAGATGGTTGATATCGGAGATATCGTCGGCGCTACAGGCACACTGTTCTTCACCAAGACCGGCGAGCTTTCCGTCCGCGTTAAGAACTTCCGTCTGCTGACCAAGAACATTCGTCCGCTCCCCGACAAATTCCACGGTCTCTCCGATCCGGAAACCCGTTATCGTCAGCGCTATGTTGACCTGATCATGAACGAAAGCACACGTCGCACCTTCATGATCCGTTCCAAGGCCATCGCCGAAACCCGTAAATTCATGATGGAACATCACTTCATGGAAGTGGAAACTCCGATGCTCCATCCGATCCCCGGCGGTGCGAACGCTAAGCCGTTCATCACACACCACAATGCGCTCGACATGGATATGTATCTGCGTATTGCTCCGGAACTTTATCTGAAGCGCTTAGTGGTCGGCGGCTTTGAACGCGTTTTTGAACTCAACCGCTCCTTCCGCAACGAAGGCGTTGACGTTCGCCACAACCCTGAATTCACAATGATGGAGTTCTATGCAGCCTACAAGGAATACCACTGGCTCATAGACTACACCGAAAAACTTCTGCGCACCGTCGCTGAAAAGACTATCGGTACCGCTGTCATTCAGTATCAGGGTCATACCATCGACCTCACAAAACCGTTTGATCGCCTGACTGCTAAGGAAGCCGTTCTGAAGTACGCTCCTCAGTACACCCCTGAGCAGCTCGAAGACAAGGACTTCATGCAGGAAGAACTCAAGCGCCTGGGTGAACCTGCTAAGGCTGACGCCGGCGTCGGCGCTTTGCAGATGGCCATATTTGAAGCCGTTGCTGAATCCAAACTCATTCAGCCGACTTACATCATTGACTACCCGGTTGAAATTTCTCCGCTGGCTCGCGCCTCCGACAAGGTTCCCGGCATCACCGAGCGTTTCGAACTCTTCATGGCCGGTCGCGAAACCGCCAACGGCTTCTCCGAGCTGAACGACCCGCAGGATCAGGCTGCTCGCTTCATGGCTCAGGCAAAACTGAAAGCCAGCGGCGATGATGAAGCCATGTACTACGACGCCGACTACGTCCGCGCACTGGAATACGGTCTGCCTCCGACAGGCGGCTGCGGCGTGGGCTTAGACCGCTTTGTCATGCTGCTTACCGACTCTCCGAGCATCCGTGACGTTCTGCTCTTCCCGCATATGCGTCCTGAGGCCTAAGAATCATGAGCGAAAGGAAGCTGAAAATCGCCGCTCTGTTAAAAGAGCTTTACGACATGGCCGAAGTTCCCGTGCCCTCCTCTCGTATTCCGTTTTACTTTAACGACGTACGAGCCGGGCACATTGAACGAACTGATGCCGAGTTTTTAGCGAGTACCTTTCGCTTCTGTGACGTCCGTCCGGATGCTTTCGTATTTACCGCGGAAGACTCCGGACAGGCTTCGCGCCGTCTGGCAGCGATTTCGCACCTTTATAAAGGCACGGACAAAGTCTTTGCCTGGCGAGATGAACTGCTTTCCGTTACAGCTTCGGATGACATTGCCTGCGAGTCGCCTTTGACTGTTATTGAGCGTGCAATGTGCCGTCCCTTCGCCTTTGACACCTTTGCCGTTCACTTGAATCCGTTCACGCGTGACGGCAGGATGTGGGTGGCTCAGCGTTCTTTCAAGAAAGCGATCGGCCCTGGTTATTGGGATAACTGTGCTGCGGGTCTAGTCGGAGCAGGCGAGCCTTTCGGGCTTGCTATGGAACGCGAAGCATTTGAAGAAGCCGGTGTGACACCGGGTTCCCTTGAAATCTCTTTTAGCGCGCGCAATATCATTTCGCGTCCCGTTCATGAAGGCTGGATGCGAGAAATCGCTTACATCTGCAATGCTTATGTTGAAGACTCTTTCCATCCTCACAACATGGACGGCGAGGTCGAGCGCTTTGAACTCTTAGAACCCGAAGCGATTATTGAGCGCATAGAAAAAGGACGATTCACATTCGAATCGTCCCTTGCTGTTTTAGCCGGCTTAGCCTGGCAGGAAGGCCTGCTTGATCTTTTGGATCAGCCGGCCGTCTAAACGCTAATCTCTTTCGTCCATCCAAGCGACCAGGATGGCTTCCAGTATTTTTTCGTTGCTTGCTTCCGGATCATCATCAAAATCCGGGAGCGCGACGATCATTGCATGCATCTTCTCAAAGCTGATCGTCAGCGGATCTAAGTCCGGATTTTCGTCATACAGCTCTTCCGCAATCGCACGCGGATCCTTCCAAGTCAGCTTCATTACTCGTTCTCTCTGGCGTGATTACGGGAGTATTTCGGAATTTCAACGGTAATGTCTTCTTTGCCGACTTTTGTCTGGCAAGTCAGGCGTGAGTTCGATTTCAGACCCCAAGCCTGGTCAAGCAGATCTTCTTCATCGTCTTCTGCCGGTTCCAAAGAATCAAAGCCCTTGTCGATGTAGCAGTGGCAAGTCGTGCAGGCGCAGGAGAACTCGCAGGCGTGGTCAATATTGACGCCGTTTGCGACCAAAGCTTTAGCTAAGTTTGCACCTTCGGGGACTTCAAACTCAGCCCCGTTCGGACAGATTCCAGGATGCGGTAAAACGGTTACTTTCGGCATTTTTAAACCTCGTCAACAGATTTGCCTTGGAGTGCTTCCAAGATCGTACGGTTCATTCGACGTGCAGCAAAGTCTTTCGTTCCCTCGGACAGCGCTGAAATCGAATTTTTAATTTCATCTTTGTCATCTTGCGCGCGAACCGTCTCGAGATGTTGAATCATGGCGTCGATCTGAGCGCGCTCAGCCTCATTGAGAAGGTCGGCGTCGGACGACAATGCGGAATAAATGCTTTCCAAAAGGCGAGCGGCTTCCACTTTCTGCTCGCGTAATTCGCGAAGCTTCATATCTTCTTCGGCGTGACCAAAGGAATCTTCCAGCATGCGGCTGATTTCATCTTCCGACAGACCGTAAGAAGGTTTGACCGTGACAGATGCTTCCACGCCCGTGGTTTGTTCGCGGGCCGTGACCGACAACAGTCCGTCAGCATCCACCTGGAACGTCACACGAATACGAGCGGCTCCTGCAACTTTCGGCGGAATACCGCGCAAAGAGAATTTGGCCAAAGAACGGCACTCTTCTACCAAGTCACGTTCACCCTGAAGGACATGGATCGACATCGCGGTCTGACCGTCCTTGAAGGTTGTGAAGTCCTGAGCCATGGCTACAGGAATCGGCGTGTTGCGGGGAATGACTTTTTCAACGAGACCGCCCATGGTTTCAAGACCCAAGGAAAGCGGTGTGACGTCAAGAAGCAGCCAGTCTTCGTCGCTGCGGTTGCCGGCAAGCAGGTTTGCCTGAAGCGCAGCGCCGATTGCCACCACTTCATCCGGATCAATATCGGTAAGCGGTTCGCGGTCAAAATAATCGGCCACTGCCTTGCGGATGCAGGGCATGCGCGTTGAGCCGCCGACAAGCACGACACCTTTTACTTCATCGCGTTTGAGACCTGCGTCCTTTAATGTCTGTTTCGTGGCTTCGATGGTTCTTGCTACTAAGTGGTGCGTGATCGAATCAAAGACTTCGCGCGTAATCGTGACATTGATGATTCTGTCGCCAGAAATCTTGGCGTGAATCGTTGCTTTCTTTTCCGTCGTCAGCGTTTCTTTGGCTGCCTTGGCTTTTGCCATCAGCATGCGGCTGTCGGAATGCGTCAGCAGCGGACGACCTGCCTGGTCAATGACCCAGCAGTAGAGACGCTGGTCAAAATCATCGCCGCCTAACTGGCTGTTGCCGCCGGTGGCGAGCACCTCAAAAACGCCTTTGCGCAGACGGAGGACGGAGACGTCAAACGTGCCGCCGCCCAAGTCATAAACGATGTAAAGACCTTCGGCGCCGGTATCGAGGCCGTAAGCCAAAGCGGCCGCCGTCGGTTCGCTCAAAAGACGAAGAACATTCAGACCGGCAAGCTTTGCGGCGTCTTTAGTCGCCTGACGCTGAGCGTCATCAAAGTAAGCCGGTACCGTCACGACAGCGCCGACAAGTTCGCCGCCTAAGGCGTCTTCGGCGCGTTTTTTAAGGACTTTTAAGATTTCTGCTGATACTTCAACCGGACTCTTCGCGCCTTGTGCCGTATTGAGCTTCACCATGCCCTCGCCTTTGATGAAGTCATAGGGCATGTAGCGGTTATTCTGCAGCTCAGAAGCGCTTCGGCCCATCAAACGCTTGACACTTGAGATCGTGTTGAGCGGATCTGCTTCTGCACGTGAACGGGCTTCTTCACCAACAACCACGCATCCATTCTTTTCGTAGTGGACAACAGAAGGAAGCAGTTTCTGATTCTTTTCGTCAACGAGAACTTCGGGAGAACCGTTTCTAACGGTGGCCGCCAATGAATTCGTGGTGCCCAAATCAATACCGACAGCAAACCGCTCTTCGTGCGGTGCTGTCGACATTCCCGGTTCGGCAATTTGCAGAAGTGACATTATTCAAAATCCAGTAGCTGGCGATTTAAAAACATAACCTTTTTTAAATCTTCTGCCGCCAGCGAGACATCAGATTTCACATCGAACGCGTCTGCCACCTCGTTGAGCAGCTCGTCCTTTTCTTTTTCAATCGCTTTCTTCAGCACTTCCAGCTCAGCCGTATTCCCGGAATCCTTTGCATCTGAGATCGCCTCTCGGCGTTCCAGCTGCTCAAGAAGAAACTCTTCAGAAATCGAACCGCTGCTGTCTTCGTCAATGAGGTGTCCTCGCAGCGCGCAAAGGGCTTTACCTCGCTGGATCGGATCGCTGAGCTTCTGAAAAGCGTCATTAATCAGCGTTGCCCACTGCTGAGCAACGCGCTTTTCAGTATCGCTTGCCGAAGCAAAACGGTCGGGATGAACCTTTTTTTGGATTTCAAAATACTTTTCATCCAACTTTTGTTTATCGATTCTGAACTGTGGTTTCAAACCGAAAATTTCAAAAGGATTCATCGCCGCCATAGCGCCTCCGTTTCAGTTAGACATGGAAAGACTTGCCGCAGCCGCAGCTTTCTTTCTCGTTCGGGTTCTTGAATTTGAATCCAGTATTGAGACCTTCACGGACAAAGTCCAGTTCGGTTCCGTTGATATAGGGCAGGCTCTTGGGATCAACAATTACTTTGATCCCGTAGCTTTCGTACACCTGATCTTCGGGTTCGATTTTGTCTGCAAACTCTAATGCGTAAGCCATACCGGAGCAGCCGCTGGTTTTGACACCGACTCTGAGGCCGACGCCTTTGCCGCGTTTGCGAAGGAATTCTTCAACGTGAGAAGCTGCTTTTTCTGTCAATGTAACCGACATTATTTATCCTTAATCTGAGCCTGTTTCTGGCGATAGTCTTCCACTGCGGCCTTGATGGCGTCTTCCGCAAGAATGGAACAGTGGATTTTGACGGGAGGAAGCTCGAGTTCTTCGGCAATTGCCGTATTTTTGAGCTGTTCGGCTTCTTCCAAGGTCTTGCCCTTGATCAGTTCGGTGACCAAAGAGCTGGAAGCGATGGCGCTGGTGCAGCCGTAGGTTTTGAACTTAGCGTCTTCGATCACGCCGTTGTCGTTGACCTTGATCTGCAGGCTTAAAACGTCGCCGCAGGCGGGGGCGCCGCGTGTACCGGTTCCGACGTTGGGATCGTTTTTATCCAGTCTGCCGACATTTCTGGGGTGCTGGAAATGATCCATCACTTTATCGCTGTATTGCATTCTTTTCTTTCCTTGTTAGTGTTCTGTCCATTTAACTTGTTTCATGTCCACGCCTTCCTTGTACATCTCCCAAAGCGGGGACATTTCACGAAGCTGTGCAACCTTTTCTTTGATGAGCTTGACGGTGTAGTCAATCTCTTCTTCCGTCGTGAAACGGCCTAAGCTGAAGCGGATGGAGCTGTGGGCGAGTTCGTCATCAATACCGAGGGCACGCAGAACGTAGGACGGTTCCAAGCTGGCCGAGGTGCAGGCAGAACCGGAGGAAACTGCGATTTCAGGGCAGCTGGCCATGAGGGCTTCACCTTCAACAAACGCGAAGCTGACGTTGAGGTTGAAAGGAGCTCTGTGTTCCATGCTTCCGTTGACATGAACGGCTTCGATTTCGCTCAAGCCTTTCCAAAGTCTGTCGCGAAGAGCGCCGATACGCTTCATTTCCTCGTCCATTTCCAGGCGGCACAGTCTGTAGGCTTCGCCCATACCGACGATCTGGTGTGTGGCGAGTGTGCCTGAGCGCATGCCTCTTTCGTGACCGCCGCCGTGAATGATGGCTTCAATACGAGCACGCGGTTTGCGGCGAACATAAAGAGCGCCCATTCCCTTCGGTCCGTAGAGCTTGTGGGCGGAAAGGCTCATCAGATCAACCTTGAGTTTTTCCATATCCAGAGGGATCTTGCCGGCGGCCTGAGTGGCGTCGACGTGGAACAGGATTCCGCGTTCACGGCACATTTCACCGATTCTTTCGATGTCTTGAATGACGCCGATTTCATTGTTGACGGCCATCACGGAAACCAAGGTAGTATCCGGACGCATGGCTTTGGCCAAAGCGTCGAGGTCCAAAAGTCCGTCCTTGCCGACGTCCATGTATGTCACTTCAAAGCCTTCGCGTTCAAGTTCTCGCATGGAGTCCAGCACGGCTTTGTGTTCGGTCTTTACCGTGATTAAATGCTTGCCTTTGTCCTTATGGAAACGAGCTGCACCTTTGATCGCGAGGTTGTCGCTTTCGGTGGCGCCGCTAGTCCAAACGATTTCTTTCGGATCGGCATTGATTAGTGCTGCAACTTCGGCACGGGCGTTTTCAACAGCTTCTTTAGCCTTCCAGCCGTATTCGTGGCTCGTGCTGGCAGCGTTGCCGAAATTCTCGTAGAGGAAAGGAATCATCTTATCGACGACACGAGGATCCACAGGCGTAGTCGCAGAATAATCAAGGTAAATAGGGAACTTCATGATTAGCTCCAATGAAGAGATAAATTGGGGATTTATTAAGCCTTCGGTTTGATAATGGATACGGGGCTTAAGCCCTGATCTTTGAGCTTTTTCTTGTCAGCCAGGTTTTTCAGCGAGATCCCTTTCAGGAACTTGCGGATTTCCTCGTTGAGGCTTTCCCAAAGATCGAATGTGATGCACTCACCTTCTCCGTCGCAGACGGCTCTGTTTTTATCGCAGCTGGCTTTCTCGAGAGGGTCGTCCACGGCTTCCAAAATATCGATCACCGTGATCTGATCCGCAGGTTTGGCCAAACGGTATCCGCCGGCAGGGCCGCGCACACCTTCAAGGAGGCCGGCTCTGCGCAGCTTTCCGAAGATCTGCTCAAGATAGGCGCTTGAAAGATGACGTCTGTCCCCGATCGCAGCGATGGATACGTACTCTTCCGGGTCATGGAGAGCAATATCAAGCATTGCGGTGACGGCAAAACGGCCTTTAGTAGTGAGTTTCATCTTTATTCCGATCCATTTAGTCGGAAATAATAGACCGTTTTATTTCCGAGCGCAATAGTCGGAATTGAAAAAGCCCTCCGAAGAGGGCTAAGAAGGAAAATGAATTTTCAGCGGCTACAGAGCTGAGCCGGGAATGTAGACGGAAGCGCGTTTCTTAACAACTTCAAGCAGGCCTTCGCAGGCGTCCTCACAGTAATCAAGCACCGTGTTGAAGCCTTCGTTGCCGCCGTAATACGGATCAGGCACCACGGCCGTGTCGTATTCGGTTGCATAGCGCATCAGGAGCGCCAGCTTGTGTTTGTACATCGGAGGGCAGATCTGCTGCATGGCGGTCAGATTTTCCCAGTCCATCGCCAAAATGAAGTCGCACTCTCTAAAGTCGTCGGATGTAATCTGACGAGCCCTAAGTTCGGATAAGTCATATCCGCGCTTACGGCCTGCAATCTGAGCGCGCACGTCCGGCGCCTCTCCGACGTGATAACCATGTGTACCGGCAGAATCCACGATTACTTTGTCAGTCAGTCCGGCTTCCTTCACCATTTTCTTAAAAACTGCTTCAGCCGTAGGGGAACGACAAATGTTCCCCATGCACACAAATAAAACTTTTACCATGTTTTTTGCATTCTTCTTAATTGACGAATTAATCACACCTCTCTCGCGTACACCGCAGGCAGGTTGCAATAGCTTACGAGCCCCAAACGCTTTTTGCAAAAATGTATAGGGTAATTACCAATAATTCAACTCAAAATGAGCACCTATACGTTCTCTTTTGCACCTTCCTCATCTTTTCCGGGCGTCGCGCCGAAAACTTGTTTACGAATTGAAGCCAATTTATCACGGACTTCCGAGGCTTTTTCGAATTCGAGATTCTTAGCATGCTCAAACATTTCGTTTTCGAGCCGTTTGATTTCGCGTGCCAGTTCCTTCGGACCCATTTTTTCGTAATCCTGACCGTCCACCAATCCGAATTCATTTTCGAGGTTATCGCTCTTGTAGACACCGTCAATAATGTCACGGATTTCTTTCTTGACGCTCTTCGGCGTGATGTTATGCGCCACGTTGTAAGCAGTCTGCTTTTCTCTGCGTCGAGCCGTTTCGTCCATCGCTCGGCGCATGGAGTCCGTAATCGTATCGGCGTATAGAATGGCTTTGCCTTCAACGTTTCGCGCGGCACGGCCGATCGTCTGAATAAGAGAACGTTCGCTTCGCAGGAAGCCTTCCTTATCAGCATCTAAGATCGCGATCAGTGCCACTTCCGGAATATCCAAGCCTTCTCTCAATAAGTTAATGCCGATCAGAACATCGAAGACACCGGCACGAAGGTCTCGAATAATTTCTACGCGTTCCACCGTATCGATGTCCGAGTGCAGGTAACGCACCTTGATACCGTTGTCCTGCAGGAAGTCGGTTAAGTCTTCTGCCATGCGCTTGGTCAGCGTTGTAATCAGAATGCGCTGGCCCTTCGGAATTCTTTCTTTGATTTCGCCGAGCACATCGTCAACCTGAGCCGTAGCCGGACGTACTTCTACTTCCGGGTCTACGAGGCCGGTCGGGCGCACCACCTGCTCCACGATCTGAGAAGAATGATTCAGCTCGTAGTCTGCAGGAGTGGCCGAGACAAAGATCGCTCGGCGCATCTTGCTTTCGAATTCGTCAAAACGAAGCGGACGATTGTCTTTAGCGCTCGGAAGACGGAAGCCGTAGGTGACGAGGGTTTCTTTTCTGGCACTGTCGCCGCGGTACATACCGCCGATCTGACCTAACAGAACGTGAGATTCGTCGAAGAACATCAGCGCATCTTTCGGCAGATAGTCGATCAAGGTAGGAGGCGGCTCTCCGGGCAGACCGCCGGCCAAGTGGCGGCTGTAGTTCTCAATGCCTTTGCAGAAGCCCACTTCGTGGAGCATTTCTAAGTCAAAGAGCGTTCTTTCGCGGATGCGCTGCGCCTCAAGCAGCTTGCCGCTCTCGATGAATTTTGTCTCCTGGTCTCTGAGCTCATCCTTGATGGCTTCAATCGCTCGGAGAATATCGTTTCTCGGCGTGACATAGTTAGACGTCGGATAGATCGCGAAGCGGTCTACCTTCTGGCGTGTTTTACCGGTCAGCGGATCGAAGAAATACATTGCTTCGATTTCGTCATCAAAGAGTTCGATACGGAGCGCCATTTCCGAGTGTTCGGCTGGGAACACGTCAATCGTGTCACCGCGGACGCGGAACTTACCTCGCGTAAATTCCATGTCGTTGCGTTCGTACTGGATGCGGACCAAGTGCGAGATCAAGTCGCGCTGTTCAGTCTTATCACCGACTTTCAGGATAAGACGCATCTCGGTATAGGACTCCGGCTTACCGATACCGTAGATGGCAGACACGGTCGCGACAATGATCACATCACGGCGTTCGAGCACGCTCTTTGAAGCCGACAGACGCATCTGCTCGATGTGTTCATTGATAGCAGAATCTTTTTCAATAAACAGATCACGCTGAGGGACGTAAGCTTCGGGCTGATAGTAGTCGTAGTAACTGACGAAATACTCCACCGCGTTGTTTGGGAAAAAGTCCCTCATTTCCGCGTAGAGCTGAGCGGCAAGGGTTTTATTCGGCGCCATGATGAGCGTCGGCAGACCGGTTCGAGCGATAACGTTCGCCATGGTGTAGGTTTTGCCGCTACCCGTCACGCCAAGCAGCGTCTGGGCCGTCAGGCCGTCCTCGATGCCTTCGACGAGTTCTTTGATTGCCTGAGGCTGATCTCCGGCCGCCTCAAAGGGCTGATGCAGTTCAAACGGAGAATTAGGGAATCTGATGACTTTCAAGGTGGTGTCTGCCTAAAGAATCCTTTGAATTTGAAAAGTTTAGAACGAATCCTAAGACATCGGTTTTCCGATCATCCGATCTGGTCAGATTGCCTCGACCTCAGTCTTCTCTGCTTTAGATGAGTTCTAAGGAGACATCCATTTTAAGTTCACTTTCAAACCAAACCCCTCTCAATTAAGCTTCGGCACCTTATTTTCTCAAGCACGCAGGGTGATTTAAATATCAATAATTCAAATTTATAAAATCACCCTTGGCTGGACACTCTCGGAATAAAATAAAAATTAGCACATTACATAAGCTGATGAGGTTTGTTTTCGGAAAAAGTAAAACATCGGTCTGAAACAACTCCTTAACTTTCTAGAAGGATATATCCTTAAAAAATCCTCTCTATTCCAAATTTAATCTTTGTTTAATATTTATCAACAATTATCATCAACCCCTCTAATTATAAAATCCCATTTTGAGTTTATTTTTTGCTAATTAGCTAATTTATAAGAATTTTCATCTTCTCTAAATTTCGTAACAATCTATTGACTTCTAGAAATTTTGCTGTCAGAATGCTTATGTCTGTTGTTTGACAGACATGACAATTGGGATTACTGCTATGTGCATATTTAACATTGGCAAGTGCCTATTCAACATAGGCATGCGCCGCACGTTACACCTCACGCGGTTTACGATGCGTGATTGCTTCTCCTTCAATAAATTCCTCTCCGAATCCGACATCTAGTCCTCCGGCCGATTCTTTATCGGTTCGGCTCGAATTGCTTTTCTCTTAATTTCTTCCGCGAAATCTCTTAGTGTTCAAGCCTTTTTGACGCTTGTTCATAGGGGGGGGGTATTACAGAGAAAAGCCAATACCACAATTCATTTAATTACGATGCGGATTTATTTACCTTATTAAATAAATCTGGAGGACTACTATTATGCAAAAACTTAAAGTCGCAGCTTCTGCATTACTGAAAGATAAACTTCAGGTTGAACGTGAAGTCGTTTGCCTCTCAAATGCTGACTTTACTGAAGTCTCCGCTGTTGTTATCGACATTGAAGACTATCGGAAAGGCGGGTTAAACAAGGTTAATGCCACCGCCTTGGAAATTCCTGTTTTTCTTTATCTCCGCGATGAAGACACCACTCCGGAAGAACTCGTCGGTCACGTGGTCGGTGTGATCAACGATGACCTTACAGACAGACGTCTTTTCGGCCGTCAAATCGATGAAGCTGCCAAACGCTACGAAGACAAGCTCCTTCCTCCTTTCTTCGGTGCCCTCGCCCAATACGTATACAAAGGAAAGTCCCAGTTTGACTGCCCGGGACATCAGGGAGGCGCATACTTCCGCCGCCATCCGGCCGGCCGCGCATTCTATGACTTTTTCGGTGAAGAGCTTTTCCGCTCTGACCTTTGCAATGCTGACGTTGCGATGGGCGACCTTCTAATTCATGAAGGTGCACCGCTAACCGCTCAAAAAGCTGCCGCTAAGGTATTCAATGCCGATAAGACTTATTTCGTTTTGAACGGAACCTCCGCCTCTAACAAAGTTGTATTAAATGCGGCTTTAACTCCCGGTGACTTGGTTTTGTATGATCGAAACAACCACAAGTCAATTAACCACGGAGCTCTGTTGCAAGCCGGCGCTACTCCGATTTATCTTGAAACTGCCCGCAACCCCTTCGGATTTATCGGCGGCATTGACGAAAAATGTTTTGACGAAGAGTATCTCCGCAGCCTAGTTAGAGAAAAATGTCCTGAAAAAGCGGATGCCAAGCGCCCCTTCCGTCTTGCAGTCATCCAACTCGGCACTTATGACGGCACGATTTATAACGCTCGACAAGTTGTGGACAAAATCGGCCACCTTTGTGATTACATTCTCTTCGACTCCGCATGGGTAGGCTACGAGCAATTCATTCCAATGATGCGTGACTGTTCCCCGCTTCTTCTCGAGTTAGGACCGGAAGACCCCGGCATCTTCGTCACTCAGTCCGTTCATAAGCAGCAAGCAGGTTTTTCTCAGACTTCACAAATTCACAAAAAGGACTCTCACATTAAGGGACAAGAGCGTTATATTCCTCATAAAGTGTTGAATAACGCTTTCATGATGCATGCATCAACCAGTCCGTTTTACCCGCTGTTTGCTTCTTTGGACGTCAACGCAAAAATGCAAGAAGGAGAAGCCGGCCGTAGACTTTGGGCTGACTGCGTTAAGACAGTTGTTGATGCTCGCAAATTACTGCTTGAAACCTGTCATTACATCAAACCGTTTATTCCTTCTAAAGTTCGCGGCTCCGATTGGAAGTCGTACCCAACGGATTTGATTGCCCAAGACCTGGAATTCTTCAAATTTGTTCCGGGTCAGAAATGGCATTCTTTCGAGGGATATGGGGAGAACCAATATTTTGTAGATCCCTGCAAATTTATGCTGACGACTCCGGGCATCGATGTTGAGACCGGCGAATACGAAGATTTTGGCGTTCCGGCAACGATTTTGGCTAATTACTTGCGCGATAACGGCATCATCCCCGAAAAGAATGACCTCAATTCCATTCTTTTCCTCATGACTCCCGCAGAAAATAAAGAAAAAATGGATCACCTGGTTAGCCAGATCGCTCGCTTTGAAAAATACCTCGATGATGACGCTCCCTTAGAAGAGGTTCTGCCCAATCTTTACAAAGCTTACGAATCTCGCTACCGCAACTATTCCATCCGTCAGCTCTGCCAAGAAATGCATGACTTCTACAAGGAGCGGAATATTAAAGAGATTCAAAAGGAAATGTTCCGTACAGAATTCATGCCTAAGAGCGTCATTAATCCTCAAGAAGCCCACTTTGCATTCCTGCGCGGCCAAGCCGAGCTCGTCCGTCTGGAAGATGCAGAAGGAAGAGTTGCTGCTGAAGGCGCTCTGCCCTACCCACCGGGAGTCTTGTGCTGCTTCCCGGGTGAAGTTTGGGGCGGACCCGTGCTCAAGTATTTCTTAGCTTGGCAGGAAGCCATGGGACGGATGCCTGGATTTGCACCCGAACTTCAAGGTGTTTATGTCGAAGACAACGGCAGGGGCGGTAAACAAGTTTACTGCTATGTACTAAAAGAAGATGCTGTCGAACGTCTGACTGCTAAAGGTAAATAAGCCGCGTGCGCGGAAGCTCGCGCTTCCGTGCTGCCTCTCTACACAGAACATACTTGAGGATATTTTTATGTCTCAGCAAAACCGTACCAAGATGTCAGTCACTCAGCTGACTCTTCTCACTGCTATTAATATGATGGGCTCCGGCATCGTCATGCTGCCGACCAAACTGGCTGAAATTGGAACAATTTCTATTCTTTCCTGGCTCATCACTGCCGTGGGATCCTTGTGTTTAGCCTATGCCTTTGCCAAGTGCGGCATGTTTAGCAAACGTCCGGGTATGGGCGGCTATTCTGAATATGCCTTCGGCAAAGCCGGCAACTTCATGGCTAACTACACTTATGGTGTTTCGCTTCTTTTTGCCAACATCGCTATCGCGATTACCTGTGTCGGCTATGGGGCCGAATTTTTGGAAATTGAACTAACCCCGGTTCAAGTTTGCCTTTCTACGATCGTCGTACTTTGGATCTGTACGTCCGCAAACTTTATGGGGGCCTCGCTCACCGGAAAATTTAGTGCCTTAGCCGTTTGGTGCGTCATCCTTCCCGTGTTGCTTTTAACCGTTATCGGCTGGTTCTGGTTCAGTCCTACGATGTATGTCGAAGCCTGGAATCCGCACAACGAACCTTTCTTCTCCGCTGTCGGGGCTTCAATCTCTATGACGCTATGGGCCTTCTTAGGACTTGAGAGCGCCTGTGCCAACAGTGATGCCGTTGACAATCCCGAGAAGAATGTTCCTATTGCCGTGCTGGCCGCTACCATTGGTGTTGCTATTATCTATATTGTCTCCACCAATATCATCGCGGGTATCGTTCCGAATGCCGAGTTGGTTAAATCAAACGCTCCCTTCGGCCTGACCTTTACCATGATGTTCAACTCTACCATCGGCAAGATCGTCACTTTCCTTCTTGTTCTTTCCTGCGCAGGCTCTACACTGGGTTGGCAGTTCACGATTGCTAAGGTATTTCAGCAGTCTGCAATCGACGGTTTCTTCCCGAAGTGCTTTGCTAAAGTCAACAAATGGAAAGCTCCAGTACTCGGTATGATTATCATTACGGCCATTCAAACCGGCTTCTGTTTCATGACGATTAGCCCCGAACTGTTCAAACAATTCAACCGGTTGGTAGATCTCGCCGTAGTAACCAATATCATGCCTTATCTGCTGTCAATGGCGGCTGTTGCCGTCATCATGAAAGTCGCAAAAGTGGAGCCCTCCAAGGCCAAACTTTACAACGTCATTGCAATCATCGGCGCCATCTACAGCTTCTACGCACTCTTCTCTACCGGAATCACAGAAGTTTTCTACGGCTCTTTAGCCACATTCCTCGGATGGACGCTTTGGGGACTGATTGCACCTAGATTCGCCAGCAACGAAGCTTGATAGCAATTTGCTCTCAGTTAAAGGACTGCCCGTGCGGCGGTCCTTTTTATTTGCGATCTCACAGGTTCAGGAGTTTAAATATTTCGTTAGAAAAACGATTTTGCCGCCAATTTTGAATTAGGCTAAGTAATTGACATTTTTTAACACCTCTAGAGAATCTCATGTCCAAATCCATTTTTGATGTTGTCGGACAAGCTCCCGACGATCCCATTCTCGGCCTCAACGAAGCTTTCAAATCCGACCCCCGCGACAAGAAAGTTAATCTGAGTATCGGCGTGTACAGCACCGAAGACGGCAAAGTACCTCTTCTGCGCGTCGTTGCCGAAGCCGAGAAGAGAATCCTTGAAGCCGGCGAGCCTCATACTTATCTTCCGATCTCCGGTATTCCTGCTTTTAACGCCGGCGTTCAGAAGCTGATTTTCGGTGCCGATTCTCCGATCATCAAAGAAAAGCATGCCGTTACCGTTCAATCTCTCGGCGGTACCGGTGCTCTTAAAGTCGGCGCAGACTTCCTTGCAGCTATTCTCAAAGATCCGGAAGCCGTTGTCAGCACACCGACATGGCAGAACCACGTTGCAATTTTTGAACAAGCTGGTTTCAAAGTCGGCAAGTATCCGTACTATGACAAAGAAAACAACGGCGTCGACTTCCCTGCCATGCTTAAGAGCCTCAGCGGTTTGAAAGAAAACACCGTTGTGATTCTGCATGCCTGCTGCCACAATCCCACAGGCTATGACCTGACTCAAGAACAATGGGCCCAGGTTGTTGACGTCTGCGTTAAGAACAAGCTGATTCCGTTCCTCGATATTGCTTACCAGGGCTTCGGTGACGGTCTTGAAGAGGATGCCGGCTCCATCCGTCAATTTGCCGATGCAGGCATTCCTTTCTTCGTCTCCAGCTCTTTCTCCAAGTCCTTCTCTCTTTACGGCGAACGTATCGGTGCACTGACCGTCGTCTGCAAAGACCAGGAAGAAGCCTCCCGTGTCCTGAGCAAACTGAAAGCTTTGATTCGTGCCAACTACTCCAATCCTCCCGCTCACGGCGCCAAGATTGTTGCTCAGGTACTCAATGATCCTGAACTCATGAAGCAGTGGCATGAAGATTTGGGCGAAATGCGCGAACGTATCAAAGAAATGCGTAAGGATCTGGCTTCCGAGCTCAAAGCACTCGGCGCCAAGAAAGACTTTGACTTTGTCACTCAGCAGAAGGGCATGTTCTCCTTCTCTGGCCTGAACCCCGAACAGGTTCAGCATCTGAAAGACGAATTCGGCGTCTACATCGTTAAGAGCGGCCGTATGTGTGTTGCTTCTTTGAACAAAGACAACGTGAAATACACGGCAGAAGCCATTAAAGAAGTGCTCTAAGCTCTAAACTACGCGTTTCTACGGAAGGCTCCGAAAAAATCGGAGCCTTTTTACATTTTTAAATTTCCTTTTGAATCAAGGAGTTCATGAGAGAGTGAATATAAAAACAAAAAAGAATGAAAAAATTTTTAGTTTTTGATTTGCACGACTTCAAAAACTTGTATATAGTCTCGTCTTGTTGATTCCCCGATAGCTCAGTCGGTAGAGCGACGGACTGTTAATCCGCAGGTCGTTGGTTCAAGTCCAACTCGGGGAGCCAATCAAAAATTAGAGCCGCGAAAGCGGTTTTGTTTTCTCAGAGAAAACGACAATTTCACGATTCCCCGATAGCTCAGTCGGTAGAGCGACGGACTGTTAATCCGCAGGTCGTTG
>ERZ791914.32-NODE-32-length-145779-cov-55.015372_pt1 | contig 145779 bp, 131 predicted proteins | sample MGYA00510140_ERZ791914 | MGnify/ENA primary metagenome ERZ791914 (study PRJEB30046, sample SAMN00792079) | human gut metagenome | study: EMG produced TPA metagenomics assembly of the A metagenome-wide association study of gut microbiota in type 2... | reverse complement strand
ATTATATCACGGTATATATCAAAGTAAAGAGAAAACCAATAGACCGTTTTCTTATCAGGCATATTACAATATATATCAGAACCAGTTCGTGTATAAAAACGTTGAAAAGTATTCTATATATTTACGAATGATAATGATAATACAATTATGTTTAAGTAAAAAAATTAATGAAACCGATATATAATGAAGTAGATTTGCACTTAATTTTTGTTTTAAAAATACATAAATATACACTAAATAAAGAATAAATAATTGATAAAGCAATCGGAATTTTAAAATAATAATTATAACATATCGGTTGTATGACAGAATTATGTATTTTATCTATATATTGAGAAGAAAAAATGCGATACAATACTTAAATATTTATAATAAAAATTGAATTATCTTTATTAATATAAGGAATAGAAATCGAACCATCTAAAGCAATAAGAAAAACATATAGATAATGTTTTTGCAAAACTATGCAAAATGTATTATACTAAGTTAAGATAATCATAGGAGGGTGGGGAAAAACATATGGAATACTATGCTCGACTGCGAATATTGCGGCGGGAGAGAAAATTATCCCAACGAGAAGTTGCTAAACTTTTAAATTGCACACAGGAAGCATACGGTATGTATGAATTAGGAAAACGAAAAATTTCTGTGGAGAAGTTGATTATATTAGCACGTTTTTACAACGTGTCCCTGGATTACATTACAGGCCTGAAGGATGAATAAAAAGAACCCTGCCAGCAAGAGGGGAAGTGCTGACGGGGTTCTTTTTTATTATTTTTTTTCTTTTAATTTATTCCAGATTGTAGCGCGGCTGATTCCTAATTTGTTAGCCAGGCTCTGTTTATTTCCATTTTCTTTTTGCAGGAGCTGCCTTATTATTTCTTCTTCCATTTTTTCTAATGTATTAATCTTTACAACGATGTGATTCTGATTTCCGGGAAGGTCTTCCAGAGGCGTTGAGGACGTATCAGGTTTTGCTTCATCGACAACTAAATGATTGCCGGTGTATTCCTCTAATGTATTTTTGATGAATGCTTCATCAATTGTGTCAGAATCAGCCGTGATGACAATTTTTTCCATGAGAGTCTCTAATTCCCGTATGTTTCCAGGCCAGGGATACTTTTTCAGGATGCCCAATACAGACGGTGAAAACATAGTTATATTCCGGTCATATTGCAAATTATATTTTTGTAAAAAGAAACAGATTAAGTCTTTGATATCTTCAGGCCGGTCGTGTAAGGCGGGGATTTTTAATGTCAGGACATTTAAACGAAAATAGAGGTCTGGCCGGAAGTTATTTTGCATCATGAGATCATATAAATCTTTATTTGTTGCAGCAATGACACGGACATTTACTTTGATTACTTTAGTGCCTCCAATTCTCATGATTTCTTTTTCTTGAAGGACTCTCAATAAGCGATTTTGAATAGATAAAGGTAGTTCTCCAATTTCATCAAGAAAAATGGTCCCATTATGGGCCAATTCAAATAGCCCGATTTTGCCTCCTTTACGCGCACCGGTAAAGGCCCCTTCTTCATATCCGAACAATTCACTTTCTAGCAGATCTTCTGGCAGTGCGGCACAATTGATAGCGACAAATGGACCGTTTTTGACCTGACTCTCCGTATGAATACTTTGAGCAAATAGTTCCTTGCCTGTCCCCGTATCTCCTTGAATTAAAATGGTTGCTGTTGTTTTACTAAATCGTCGGGCGTTCTTTATGACCGTTTCCATTATCTGACTGGAATGGATAATATCTGAAAATGTGTGATGGGCTACTAATCCTTTAGCAGCTAATTGCATACGTGTAGTATATTCTATTTTTTGATAATAAGATACTTTTTGTACCATGATAATGGTTTCTTCTAGATCTTTGTTGATATTTATAGGGAGGCGACTGTAAATAAGATTGTGTGGAGCGACTTTTATTACCTTGTCGTGAATGAAAGATCTGTCCCCAAGTAAATCCTTTAATATTGGTGGAACATTTTTATCATGAATGGTTTTTGGGGCTTTTTCTAAATTAAAAATTTTTTTGGCAGCTGTATTAAAGCAGGTAATATCCCCATTTTTTGAAACCGATATGACACCTTCTAAAGAATAATCGATAATGCTTGTTAACCTGTTATTTTGAAATTTGTCTTTATTAATGGCTTCTATTATATTTTTTGCGGAACTAAGTGTTTGTTTTATGGCAGTATAACTTGGTTTAATTAATACATAATCCATGCCTTTTTGATGAGCAAGTTCCTGAACGCAGCCTCCATGTCCGACGATAGTCGTATCATGCCAATCCATTACACGTGAAATCTGTGATTCGAATTCTTGCTTTGAAGAATAAGACAAAAGCTGATATTTTACATTTAATAATTGGGTTAAATTCTCTAACTCGCTTATTTTACTGGTTTGATAACTAACTAATGTCAAGGGTTTATTAAAGCGGATTGCCTGTCCCAATGCCCTCAAGATATCACCTGATGTTGTTTCAATTGAGAGTACCGGTACCGTTGTAACTAGTTTTTTTATTATTTCAGCAGTTCCACTTATGCTGATGATAACGTCATATAAATCTACTTTTGAGGTGGCGTAAATATGACCATTATTTAAAATACCGCCTTCATAGATATCAATGGGGATGTTCAATTCTTTGGCAATCTTTTTTGCTTGCATTGTTAATTCCGCGTAGGTTGAAATCAAGAGTATTTGAGCTCGTTTCATTAATAGTTCATCTCCGTATATAGGTGTAAAAAAAATAGACAAAGTATAAATTTTTGACGAAAAATGGACGATGGATATGACGTATTTACTAATTTATTCAAATAAAATAACAATGAATAATTGTAATATACAGCATAACTACGCGGAATGCAATAGATAAAATAAAAATAATCAACGCTTTAACAAAAAATGGCATAAATATTTCATTTAAAATGTCGAATGGTTGATAAAAGTACGGAATATTTGAAAGGAGAGTAATTATGACACGAACAGCTCAATTAATTCAGGGCAATGAAGCATTAGCACAGGGCGCTTTTTATGCCGGCGCACGCTTTTTTGCCGGGTATCCTATTACTCCTTCGTCGGAAATTGCCGCTATTTGCTCACGTGAATTACCAAAACTTGGCGGTACGTATATGCAGATGGAAGATGAATTAGCCAGTATGGCGGCCATCATTGGTGCTTCGGCAGCAGGTGTCAAAGCTTTCACTGCTACTAGTGGACCGGGTTTTTCCCTGATGCAGGAAAATCTGGGGGTAGGCATCGTAGGTGAAATTCCTATTGTCGTTGTTGATGTACAACGTGTAGGACCCAGTACCGGTCTGGCAACAAAACCGGCACAGGCCGATTTCATGCAGATCCGGTGGGGACGTCATGGGGATCAGTTAATCATTTGTCTGGCACCTGCAACTGTACGGGAATGTTATGAACTTGCTGTCAAATCTTTTAATCTGGCAGAAAAATTCCGTGTTCCTGTTATTCTTGCTCCTGATGAAATCGTAGGGCATATGCGTGAAAGTGTACTTTTGCCTGCGCCAGGTGAAATGGAAATCGTAAATAGAAAAACACCGGATTGTGCACCAGAACAGTTTATGCAATATGATTTCACTCCAGGTACTGTTTCGGAAATGGCAGCTTTTGGTAGTGAATATACGGTACGAATTAACAGTACGATGCATGGTGAAAATGGTTTTGCCAATAATTCTCCGGAAAATTGTGAACGCCGTGTGGCACAACTTCATTCAAAATTGTTGATGCATAGAGAAGAAATTATATTTACTAAGAAATTTGATGTAGATGATTGTGACGTACTGATTATCGCTGCAGGATCTCCTGTACGTGCAGCAAGAGTGGCTGCTCAGGAAGCACGTAAGAAAGGAATAAAGGCTGGCGTATTACAATTACAGACAGTCTGGCCCTTTGCAGATCAGGAAATTGCTCAATATGCAGGACAGGTAAAAAAGATAATCGTTCCGGAATTAAACTATTCTGGACAGATTGCTGGAGAAGTACGTAAACTATTTGACCTGAGTATTCCGGTTATTGGCGTAAATGTTTGTGGTGGTGTAGGGATTACGCCACAGCAGATCATGCAGGCAATAGAGTAGGAGGCACGGTTATGGCATATGCAACGGGAAAACAGTTTCTAAATAAAGCTAAACTGCCACTTATGTGGTGTTCAGGATGTGGCAATGGGATTACATTGAGTGCCATGTTACGGGCTATTGAAGAATTGGGGTATGAAAAGAAAGATTTCGTCCTTGTTACGGGCATTGGATGTTGGGGAAAAGCCGGTGAATTTACGACGGGAAATCTGCTGCATACTACTCATGGGAGAGCGCTTCCTTTTGCGGAAGGAATTGCCGCTGCAAATCCGGAATTGCACGTTATCGTCATTATGGGAGATGGTGATGGTGCAACTATTGGTGGTAATCACTTAATTCATGCGGCGAGACGGAATATTGACCTGACGGCGATTGTTGTTAATAACTGTAATTATGGGATGACAGGTGGACAAATGTCAGCATTGACGCCAGCTCACGCTATAACTCAGACGTCTGTTGCAGGTAATCCGGAACGGGCTTTTGATTTGTGCAAACTCGTTGAAATAGCTGGAGCTAATTATGTTGCCAGAGAGACTGCTTATCAGGGATTGGCATTGAAAACCCGCATTAAAGAAGGTCTGCAGAAAAAAGGGTTTTCCATGATTGAAGTAATCAGCCCGTGTACTACTCTGTTCGGACCCAGAAATCAAATGAAGACGCCTGTGCAGATGATGGAAATGTTAAAAGAAAAAGGCGTTTCAGTAAAAAAATATAACGAAATAGAGAATGCGGCTGAAAAAGGCTATTACGTAACCGGAAAATTGGTTGACCGGGATGAACCGGATTTTATGACCCGGTACAAAGCTGTCAGGCAGCAAATGGCACAGAGTAAATAGGGGGCGGACACGATGAAAAACACCTATGAATTAATTTTTGCAGGCACTGGTGGACAGGGTTTGGTGACATCGGGAATCATGATAGCTAAGGCGGGAATTATAGACGGAAAAAATGCATTGCAGACACAGAGCTATGGAGTGGCACAGCGTGGTGGCTTTAGCTCTGCTGAAGTCATCATAAGTGACGATGAAATATTGTATCAGAAAGTGCAGCACCCGGATGTCATTATCGCTTTAAATGATATTGCAATTGATAAATATAAAAATATAAAAACAAATGTTTTATATGACTGTGGCATGATGAAAAACTGTGATGCTTTAGGCTGGCATGGAATTCCCTTTCATGAAATAGCTCAGAAACTTGGTTCCCCTAAAATGGCGAATTTAGTTGCGATTGGCGCCATGATTGAAAAGGTTCCCGTTGTCAGTTTTACAAGCCTGACTGAGGTCATTAGACAAAAATTTAAACCCAATATTGCAGATATGAATATCGAAGCCGTGAAGGTTGGCATGGAAACAGCTAAAACGATGAAGTAAGAGGTGAATTTTATGGATGCGAAAAATAGACGGTTTTGGCCAGAAATAGATTCAATGTTATGCAAATCTTGCGGTTATTGTGAAATGGTATGCCCACAGAAAATGTTCTGCCGTTCTGGTAAAGTTAACTCGCAAGGTTATGATTATATGATGGTTTCACAAGACGGATCCTGTATTGGATGTTTGAAATGCATCAATATTTGTCCGGATTTTGTTATTACGATACACGAAAACGGGAGTATGTAGCATGGATGAACATAAAAAAATGGAAAGCTGGCCAGATGTATTGCGAGTTCTCCTGCTTGGAAACGGACTTGTCAATAATTTGGCAGAACCTGAAATACAAATAGGTGATTTATTGAAAAAAGTGGACATATTACAGGACTCTTTTGCTGATGTAGAATTATCACCTGAAAAAAAGAAATTGATATGTAACGAGCTGCAACGGCAATATAAATATTTGAATCATTTTCACGATGAACTATCATTGCTTTTGAAATATGTACAGGAAATCGGATGTGAAAAATAATAAATTAGATAGAAACAAGTTTGTCTTAAAACAAGTAATAAAAAAATATATTAAGTCTAATATGGAAACCGGGAGATACGGCGATTTATATTTAACATATGATGCAATAAAAGAATTGCAACAACGCTTTAAGCGAGGTGAACGGAATGGAAGAAGACTTAAAAGATAAAGTCATGTCTGCAAAAGAGGCAGTGCAAAAATATATCAAGCCAGGTACCCATATAGCCTTTGGAGGATTTACTCTTTTGCGCAGGCCCAATACGATTGCCAGAGAGATTGTCCGACAGGGAATTGGCGATTTGTATGTAACTATGAACGGTGGTACGTATGTAGAAGAAATGCTGGCGGGGGCAGGACTGATTAAATGGCTCGAATCGACGTATATTGGTTTGGAAGGTGGGATGCCTGTAGCGTATGCAATCCGTCAGGCTATTCAGAATGGTGAAATTGAACTGATAGAAGATTATTCTAACTGGAGCTTTGCCTTACGCACGATTGCCGGTAAATACGGCTTGCCATTTATGCCGTGCATGACTGATATGGGAAGCGATCTGATGACATATGATGTCTTTGGGAAAGCCGGATTGCGAGGAAAAAATGTGCATGGTGAATGGAAACATCCTGGGATTCCGCCGCATAAATATTGCGTAATGGATGATCCCTTTGAAGGCTGGGGCCTCCGGCCGAGAACGTTTAAGTCTGGGGAAGACTCGTGTCCCAATGCTACTAACCTGTATGAAAAATATAAAAAATGGTCAAAAGAATATACGGGAAAGGAAGGCGTTAAGGTTGCATTAGTTCCCCCTATTCTGCCAGAGGTATGCGTCATCCGGGTTCAGCGCGTTGCTTTAGATGGAACGGTTCGTATGGAAGGGCTGATTGGACCGGACATAGATCAAACTTTATGTGGACGGACCGTAATAGTGGAATGTGAAAGGATTTGTTCCTCTGACGAAATCCGGACGAATCCGGAACATAATCAGATTCCAGGTGCATTTGTCGCCGCTATTGTAGAGCAACCTTTTGGTGCGTATCCAACATGTGTGCCCAATTATTATGATTACGATTATGAATGGTTTAGAAATTATACTAAGGTAGTTAATCATAAGCCAAAAGAAGTTGTAAGGGAATATTGGTTGAATTATGTAACTGATACAAAAGATGATTGGGAATTTTTAGAAAAAAAAGTTGGATGGGATAAATTATGGTCTCTGCGTACAGATCCACAGTACCATTATAATCCGGCAATTGATCGTTTTGGAACGGGGGTGAAATGATTGAGCGAGTATGAAAAATATCTGAAAGAAAAGAATTTATTAGTGGATCAAAGTACGTTTATGGAATTGCTTGCCGTAGCTACAGCAAGGGAACTACCAGATGGTGCGTGTGCATTTGTTGGAACGGGACTGCCATTATTATCTGCATCGCTGGCCAAGCGGACGACAGCACCTGATATGATGATTATTCTGGAGGCAGGAACGGTGGATCCGGATATTGAGCACTTACCGGTTTCTGTTGCTGATCCAAGAGCATCTTATAGGGCGGCTACGCTATCGACTCTGGCTGATGCGTTTGGTACGATTGCCTGTCGGGGATATTGTACCGTTGGGATTTTAGGTGCAGCAGAATGTGATATGTACGGAAATTTAAATTCCACTTCTTTAGGAGGATATTGGCCGGCGGCAGTATCTGATACGGGAAAAGGACCGAAAGCACGGATGACTGGAAGTGGTGGGGCAAATAATATAGCCAGTCTGGCTGATAAAATTATCGTTTCTATGGTTCATGAAAAAAGACGCTTTCCTGAACATGTTGAATATTTGACGAGTCCGTGTGGAATCCGAGGGATTGGCAGTGAAAGTCGGTTTAACAAAGGGATATTCCGCGGTGGGGAAGTTTGTGTTATCAGTGATTTGGCAATTTTGCGTTCAGATCCAGAGACAGGAATCTTATACCTGAGTGAAACGTTTCCAGGTGTGACGGCTGAACAAGTAAAAGAAAATACGGGATGGGATTTAGACATATCCAGAGCAAAACCATTTACTCCACCGACGGTAAAAGAATTGGAAATCCTCCGGATGAAAGTGGATCCTTCGCGGATGTATTTGGGAAGAAAGAGTAAGAGAAAATAAATATGAATTTTAAAATTTGTACTGAGAGGAGAAATCTTATATGACAAAATACAATCCTGTAACAGAAAGCATTCTTGCAGAGTTAAGAAATATTGTAGGGGAAAAAAATGTGGTTACAGACAAAGAAAAAATGGAGCCATATAGTCACGATGAAGTTACACAGAAGTGTTTTTACCATATGCCGGAAGTAGTTGTTTTTCCTGAAAATACTCAACAAATTTCGGAAATTATGAAACTCGCTAATAAGGAAATGATTCCAGTAACGCCACGTGGTGCTGGTACGGGATTTGCTTGTGGGGCTAATCCTATTTATGGAGGAATTGTTCTATCTGTTGAAAAAATGAATAAAATCCTTGAATTAAATGAAGATAGTATGTATATGGTAGTGGAGCCTGGTGTAAAGACATCAGATGTACAAGCAGCTGCAAAAGAAAAGAATTTGCTTTATGCAGGAGATCCTTGTAGTGGGGATAGTTGCTTTATTGGAGGGAACGCAGCAACAAATGCTGGTGGTAATCGAGCAATGAAATATGGTACTACCAGAGATCAAATCTATAGTATTGAAGTAGTAACTCCATTGGGAGATATAACTACTTTAGGCGGACGATTAGAAAAAGTTACAACTGGTTATCCATTAGAAAAAATTGTTATTGGCTCTGAAGGGACATTAGGAATCATTACTAAAATCGTCTTAAAACTGGTTCCGCTACCTAAATTTACTTTAGATCTTTTAGGGATTTTCCCCACAATTAACCAGGCCATAAGTATTGTGAATGCATTGAAAAAGTCAGGAGTTTATCCGACATGTTTGGAATTTATTGAAAATACGACGATTAAATGTATTGAAAACTTTTTAGATGAAAAGTTACCTGATTCTGATCAAGGAAATTACATGATTATACAAGTTGATGGAGAAAGCGAAGACGATATTGATGATAAAAGTGTTAAGATTGATGAAATATGCCGAGAACATGGGGCTACTACCGTATTAGTTGCTAATCACGATAAAATTTGGAAAGCACGTAAAAACTTCAGTGAATCCATTCGAGCTGAAAGCTTGATTACTGCAAAAGAGGATTTGGTTGTTCCAGCTAATCTTATTCCCAAGTTATTGGAATTGATAGAAAAAATAGGGAAGGAACAGCATTTAACTACAAGAATGGCAAGTCATGCAGGTGATGGGAATTTACATGTAAGTGCTTTGAAATATGATACCCCTGATGATATTTGGGAGAAGAAGGCAGAAGATTTTGAAAAAGCTGTTTATGATGGTGTTTATGCCCTAGGGGGTAAAATTTCTGGAGAACATGGTATTGGGTTAAAGAGAAAAGCTTTATTGAAACACTATGCAGATCCAGTAGAATTAAATTTGATGAAGGCAGTAAAAAAGGCTTTCGATCCTAATAATATACTGAATCCCGGTAAATTGTTCGATATTGATTAATTAAATAGTTTCATTACTTAATTTAGAATCAGAACTCAAAAAGGCTACAACAAAATGAATTTATGGAAATGTTTTGTTGTAGCCGGTTCTGAAAATGAATCATGGGAAAAGGAGGGAGACATATGACTCTATCGATGGGACATATTATTAGCATAATAGCGACTTTGTTTCTTATAGCTTTTGTAGGGGTATATTCTGTAAAGAAAGTAAAAAACTCATCTGATTTTTCTGGTTCGGGGAAAAAAGCCAATTGGAGAATCGTTGGAGGCACAATTATTGGGACATTGGTTGGGGCGGCAACAACAGTAGGAACTGCTCAGCTTGCTTTTGTCTATGGTGTTTCAGCATGGTGGTATGCCTTGGGAACAGGGACGGCATGCTTAATTTTAGCAGTGGTGTATACAAAAAAGCTATGGTATTCTAATTCACAGACCGTCCCAGATATTATCTACAGAGAATATGGCAAGGCTGCTAATATTTGCATGAGTATTATGCTTTGTATTTCCTTGATGTTAAGTGTTATCCCTCAGGTTTTGGCATTAAGTTCAATGCTATCTTCGATGTTACAAATAGGATTAATTGCAGGTACTATTTTAGCTATAGTTTTGATGATTGTATATGTAGTATTTGGTGGTGTATGGGGAACTGGACTAGCTGGTGTATGTAAAACTATTTTGATTTATTGTTCAATGGTCATTGCTGGCATTGCAGTTTGGAATCTATCAGGTGGAACGAGTGGATATACGGATAATCTTCCTGATTTTCCTTATTTTAGTATGTGGGGACGTGGTGTATCTGTAGGGATTGGAGGATTTATTTCAGCTATAATCGGCGTATTGGCTTCACAAACCTATATTCAAGCTATATGTTCAGGAAAAGATGTTAAAGCAGGCCGCATTGGTGCACTTGCAAGTGCAATTTTAATACCACCTATTGCATTTGCTGCAGTATTAGTTGGTATGTACATGAAAATTCATTTTCCTGATATTAATCCAGGATCGGCTTTCCCATTGTTTGTATTACAGTATTTGAATCCATATGTGGGTGGTATAATCTTAGGCGCTATATTAATTTCTGTTATTGGTTCTGGTGCAGGAATAACCTTAGGATTTGCGACGATTGTTACCAATGATATATATAAGAAGATTTTTAAACCTAATGCGACAGATAAAGAATTGCTATTTGTTTTAAGATTTTTCATTGTGGTAAGTTTGGCTATTACATTCGTTTTTACGTATGGAAATTTAAAATCACTTATGTTGCAATGGACATTTTTATCCTTTGGCATTCGAGGTACAGCAGGATTTTTACCGCTTATTTTTGCTCTGTTTTTAAAAGGAAAAGTGCGGCCCAAGATGGCTTTAATTGGAATGACTTTAGGTCCGATAGGGTTGATTGGCTGGAAGTTTTTTGGTAATCAAGCCATTGATCCAGTATATTTAGGTTTAATTATTGTGGCTGCTTTTATGATTATTGGGTATGCCATGGGTCCTGGAAAAGAGAAAGCAGAGTTAACGAAAGATGAAGAATTATTTTAGAATAAATAAGTAGTAAAAGGTCCCTGCCAGCTGTGTAAGATGAAGAATTACATAGCTGGTAGGGACTTTTTTTATGATACACGTACAAAGAAATTTATCGTGTCGTCAATATTCTTTATGCAATATATGAGAATTGGAAAATATTGAAAAGGAAAATGCTTTGATTAGGAGAATAAATTATATAGGTGATATAAAAGTAGAAGATATTCTGTAAGGAGGTTGCAATATGGCCAAACGTACAATTTTTGTTAACACGTTTACAAACGGTATTTTAGGACCAGATGTTCCTATGACAGGCCCAGTAGCGGATGGAGGATATATTGTTGCTAACACGGCACCTGGCTGTTGGGGACCAATGTTAACTCCTGCTATTCGTGGCGGACATGAAGTGACAACGCCGGTCATAGTAGAAAATGCGGAAGTCGGTGATGCAATTGCCATAAAGATTGTCTCGGTTCAGATTACATCACATGGTACGGCTTCAGGGAACGATAAGGTTTTTCCTGACAGGTGTTTGGGGGATCCCTTTGTTGCCGGAAAATGTCCTCAGTGTGGCACGTTGTATGAGGAGACCATCATTAAAGGAATTGGGCAGGATGCTATTCGCTGTAAAAACTGTGATGCTCCTGCAGCACCTTTTGCTTTTACAAGTGGATATACGATTGCATTCGATGATAATCACAAAATTGGAGTGACACTTGATCAAAAAGGTGCTGAAAAGGCAGCTTATTTTGGGCGGACATTTATGCAAACACCAGATAATTCTGTTCAAAATCCTGTAGTAACACTGGCTCCACATGATCTGCCAGGGATAGCTACACGATTGAGGCCTTTTTTAGGGCAATTAGGAACGACGCCGCCTGTCAATACTCCGGATTCTCATAATGCCCGTGATTTTGGACAATTTCTTGTAGGCGCTCCTCATGAATATGCGCAAAGTGAAGAGGAATTGAAAACTGTTACCGATGGACATATGGATATTAACAGAGTCAGGGCAGGATCTGTGCTCATTGCACCTGTCCGTATTCCAGGTGGCGGTGTTTACGTAGGTGACATGCACGCATTGCAGGGAGACGGGGAAATAGCCGGTCATACCTGTGATGTATCAGGTATTGCAATTTTACAGGTTTCTGTCATTAAAGGATTGACTCTTGATGGTCCGATTCTGTTACCGTTGTTAGAAGATTTGCCGTATCTTGCTAAGCCGCTTACAGATGCAGAAAGAAAACTGGCACAACGGGAAGCCGATAAATGAAACGTAAAACTTGAAGAAGCGGCTCCTATTTCTTTTATTGGTACAGGTTCTAATTTGAATATAGCTATTGAGTGCGCTATGCAACGTGCGGCAGAATTACTTGACATGACAGTGCCGCAGGTTATGAATCGCATTACTATCAGTGGTGGATTAGAAATTGGCCGGGCTCCAGGTACTGTAACAGCTACATTCAGAGCTCCTGTAGAAAAATTGAAAAAGTTGGGGCTATGGGATATGATCAAAGAACAGTATAGTTTATAGAGAAAACGTTCAAAGTAAATCAGATGCTGGCCACATTTACCAGCATCTGATTTATTTTGGAAATAGTGAGTTTATTTTATATTTGTTTATTTCTATTAGAAATTGTTCTTTAAAATATGATATAAGGGGTCTGATGGACTTATCTATAAAACGATTGGTTAAGAGGTAACAACTTCTGTCTGGTGGAGGATCAGCAATCCTGTAAAGCTGAACGGGCATATTCTGACTTACGATATAAGCCGTACATTCTTGCATAATGGTCCAGTAAGATGTGTTTTTTAACCAAAGTTGATTTATGATAGGAGAGTCAGCCATCATTTGAATGGGAGTGTTTTTAAAGACTCGATTATGCCAGTACAAAAAGGCATTGTCCCAACGGCCAAATAATTCGTAATGTGGATCAAGTTCATCAGTTGAAATTAGAGGAATTTCTGAGGTCGGATTTTCGCAATATTTTACAACAAAATAAGGTTGAGAAAATAATTGTTCACAAGCAACACCTGGTTCGTTGCGAACATCTGATACTATGGCCAAATCAACTTGTTTATTAGCAATTAATTTGTATACATCGTGGGTTTGATAGGTATAAACAAAAGGATGGGTACCAAGTTCCTGGTTCATTTGCAGACATACGTTGGCAATAAATGGTGTTTGAAAACTAGCGATACATGAAATAAGGAGAGAGTTAGCCGTCTCTTGCGAACTTAGCGATAATTCATTGTAGAAATTATATAATTCTTTTGCTTTTTCAAGAAATACGATTCCCCGTGGAGTTAACTCTATTTCCTGCTTGCCTTTTTCACGGACGAGTAAAGCATAACCGAGTTCTGATTCGAGTTGTTGCAAGCGCTTTGTAATAGTTGGCTGAGTTTTATATAATAAGTGAGCGCATTTAGTAATATTACGTACTTCGCTGAGTACAATAAATGTTTCTAATAGTTGATACTCCATGTGAAAATCCCTCCCCTCTTTCTTATTTTACTATTAAACATTCTATTTTTCTATATTTAATAGTAAAATATTTAATTTTTATTTATATTAAATCTGATTTACAATTAAAATGTAATAAATGAAATAACTGTTAATAATTATTGAGATTGTGAAAAATATATTAAAATGATTTGGAGGAGAGAAAAATGAAAACAAAATTCGGGGAATTGTTTGTAGAAAAAGATCTGAAAGAAGTAAGAGAAAAATTTGCGTATGTCGATCATGATTTTGTTGGTAATAAGCGCATCTTTTTTGATAATGCTGGTGGTGCGCTTCGTTTAATTAAGGCGGAAGAAGTTTTTAAAAAGGTTGATTTAGTTCCAGATTGTTCAGAACATTCGAATAAAATAGCTCTTATGTTGAAAAAGATTGATGAACAAGGAAGAGCCGATATTCGAACCATTTTTAATGCTAAAAAAGGTTCACTGGTGTTTGGCTTTACTGCATCACAGTTAATGATGCAGGCAATACGCGTTGTTGCAGCTTCTGTCAAGGGAACTAATGTTGTCACGACAGCGCTTGAACATCCGTCGGCATTTGATGCTTTGAAAATACAAGCACGTAAATACAATTGGGAGCTACGGATAGCACATGCGAATAAATTGACGGGCGGAATTGATACTGAAACTATATTAAATCTTATTGATAAAAATACGGCAATACTTAGTGTGATGTCTGCCTCTAACATTTCTGGGCACATTATGGATGTGTCAACCATTGCTAGTCGTGCCCGTGAAATCAATCCGGATATTATTATCGTCAGTGATGCGGTACAGCATGCACCACATGGGATTCTGAATCCGGAACAGAATGGTATTGATGTTATGAATATAGCGCCGTACAAATTCTTTAGTATACGCGGCATGGGGCTTATGTACATGTCCAATCGGGTCAATAAAATGAAACATGATCAAGTGGAATGTTTACCAGATGATATGTGGGAATTGGGAAGTCCTTCTACTGCACAATTTGCTGCTCTTACCGAAATTGTCAATTATGTTTGTGAACTGGGAAAACATAAGTTAGAGAGTGCGACCAGCAGAAGGGAGCTGTTTGAACTGGGAATGGAACGTATTGCCAATCACGAACGGGCACTTCTCGAGATCATGCTTGAAGGTACGGATGCAGTAAAAGGCCTTCGATATATTGATGGAGTCAAAGTGTTGATGGATGATCCTGATTTAAGTCAACGTGATTTAATAACAGGTATTGAATTTGCCAATATGGGTCCGCAGCAGGCTTGTGCTGAATTAGAAAAACGAGGGATTGTTGCTTTTGAACGCGTTGCAAGCAGTGAGTTCTCTGCCCGGATGGTACACGAATTTGATTCAGAAGGAATTGTCAGGATTTCACCTTTACATGTCAATACACCGGAAGAAATCGAACAATTTTTGCATGCTGTTAAAGAAGTAGCTGCTTTATAATAAGTTGTATATTGAAAGGGGCGGGAAAAATGAGAGAACATGTTAAATTTCATGGCGGATATATAGGTGCCTGGTTGCCAATTTTATTTATGCTTGCAGGTATGTTTGTAAATACTTTTCTCAAGGGTGGTTTTTCCCGCCTTTTAATGATTACATTCGCTGCGATTGCTTTAGGTTTTTTTCTTTCCAAAGATAAAAAACATTTTGGAGATATTACTATTACAGGGTTACAAAATTCCTTACTGTCTACCATTATTGTAGCGTATATTCTGGCTAGCTTATTGGCACAGCTGCTGCGTCAAAGTGGACTTATTGATACGCTGATTTATTCAATCTCTGTTATTGGTTTACATGCGGGGCTTGTGCCGCTTATAGCTTTTTTCATTTGTGTCTTGATTTCGACATCTTGTGGTACCTCCACTGGTTCTATTGCTGCTGTAGCACCGGTGTTCTTACCACTGGCTGCAGGTCTTAATATCGACATGGGACTTATGTGTGGTGCTATCATCAGTGGTGCTATTTTTGGGGATAATCTGGCGCCAATTTCTGATACGACAATTTCTTCAGCTGTTACTCAGGAAGCTGAAATCAGTGATGTTGTGCGTACGCGGTTTCCCTATGCTGCGATATCAGCGATTATTTCAGCTGTTTTATTTGTCATTGTAGGTCTGCAGATTACATCTAGCATACCACCAGAAATTACGGTTAAATCAGTAACCATACCCTCTTTAATTTTATTATTATTGCCATTAATGATGGTCTTAATGATGCGTAAGGGCTGGGACCTTATGTCAACACTTATCGTTTGTAATATATCTGGTATTATACTTGACTGGGGGTTAGGATGTATCCCTGCTGAAACCTTGTTTGGTGCCAAGGGGCCTATCGCTTCCGGTTTGACTGGGATGTTACCACTGGTCTTATATGTCATGATGTTGTTCATGATTATTCAGATGTTGAAATGCAGTGGCGCTTTTGAACAACTGGCGAAAGGAATGATGAAATTTTGTACATCATTTCTTTCAGGAGAGCTTGTTTGTTACGCTTGCTCTGTATTAGGTTCTATTATGACTGGTGGCAGTGGCATTGCTATTATTTTCTTTGGTCCCTTTGTCCGGACTATTACCAAAATGATGGGAATTGACCGGTGCCGCGGTGCGAATATACTGGACGGAGTAGCTTGTGGCACGACAGGTCTTATGCCCCATGGTAATCCCATGCTTATTTCTGTTGGTTTGGCGATAGCGATTCCAGGCGTTGATCCAAACTTTTCGTTTCTTAACATTGTTCCATATGCATTCCATTGTTGGGGGCTTATTTTAATCTTTCTGCTTAGTATACTTTCTGGAATTGGTAGAAAATTAGTAACTCCGGAACCGTTGGAAGAGAATTCCTAGATTTCCCTAAAGGATTTTTTTCTCATGCTGGCGAAATCATATATAGTAAACATTTTTACTATTATACATGAGGGAGGAAAATAGGATGGGTGAGTTTACTGGAAAGATTGTCGTGGTTACTGGTGGCAGCAAGGGAATCGGTGAATCGATTGTACGCCGTTTTTGTGAAGCGGGAGCGCATTGTGTCATTGTCAGCCGTCATCTCGATGAATGCCAGGCTCTGGCAGATGAGTTGAAGGCGGCTGGTATGACGGCCAGTGCTTTTGCTTGTGATGTCAGCAAGGTGGCGCAGATTAAAAATCTGGTGGCTGATACAGTGAAGCAGTTTGGCCGCATTGATGTATTGGTTAATTCGGCCGGCGTGGTACGACGCAAATATGCTGTGGAGTATACAGAAGAAGATTGGGATTTCATCATGGATATCAATCTGAAAGGGGCTTATTTCTGCAGTGTCGAAGTAGGTAAGCAGATGATTCAGCAGAAATCAGGTGCTATTGTCAGCCTGGCATCGCTCCAGAATCATATCAATACAAAACGCAGTTCTATTTACGGATGCAGCAAGGCCGGAATCCGGAATTTTACCAGAGGTCTTGCCAATGAATGGGCAGACTATGGCATCCGCGTCAATTGTGTTTCACCGGGATTCATTGTGACGCCTCTTACCGAAAATATTATGGATAATCCGGCATATACTGATATGATTACGTCCCGTACACCTTTGGGACGGGCGGGTAAACCGGACGAAGTTGCCGACGCCGTTTTGTTCCTGGCTTCATCAAAAGCCAGCTACATCACCGGTGCCGATCTATGCATCGATGGCGGATGGACTGCCAGTTGATGTTTGTAAGTATTCTTTGAGCAGGAAGGTGCAGAAATAGGGAAAGGTTAAAATTTGTTCTGCACGACCGATGTTTCCGCGAATCAATTTTATGCCAAACCGGATATCGGGATATGTTCTGCTGTTGATCAGGGTATGCAGTGATTTTGATTTGTTGTTGGTTGATTTTACTTCTATGGGGACAAGACTGTTTTTTGTTCGGACGAAGAAATCTTCTTCCAGTGTGGCATTCTCTTTTTTGTAATAATACAGATCGTAGCCGGATTTTACCAAAGCTTCGGCTACGATATTTTCATATAAAGCGCCTTTATACACTCCCAGGTTTTTATTTACCCTCAAATCATCCTGTGCTTCTTCATCCAGCATGGCTACGAGCAGACCAGTATCTTTCATATAAATTTTGTATTTTGTACTTTTATAATTACCTTTTAATGGCAATTCTGGAAAGGATAAGCAGTAGCATATATTTATAATGCCAGCGTCGTGCAGCCATTCTATGCATCCTCTATAGTCCTTAAAACGGGCGTTGGGAGCTACTTTGGAAATTTGAAATTTTTTGTTATCCTTGGCCAATTGGATGGGTATATGTTCGAAAACGTTTAAAATCCTGGTCTGATCTACTCCGCTGGCATATTTGCGTACATCTTCCTTATAATCGGCTAATAATTGCCTTTGTGTATTCAAGGATCCTTCAAATGTCTGGTTTGTAATGTAATCCCGTACGACAGACGGCATACCACCAAGAAGGCAGAAATCCATAAAGAGAGAAAAGAATGTAGACAGGATTCCCGGACTGAATGGGGTCTGCGTGACCATGTGATCGAGCAGTACGCTGCGGATAGAATGCTCATAACCTCGGGCCCAGAGGAATTCTTCGAAATCCATAGATTGCATTTCGTAATCTGTTTTGTATCCGACACTGTTACTTTCAATTTTTTTGTATTGTATTCCCAACATGGAGCCACTGCAGATTACGTCGAACCTGTTATCTATCTTAAAAAACTTTAGGGAAGTCGCGATATCTGGAAATTCTTGTAACTCATCAAAAATGATGACCGTATTGCCGGGAATAAATCGTTTGGACGGGTCCAAAAGGGAAATCATTTTGATGAGTTCTTTTGCACTATAGCCATTTTCCGTTATGGTTTTATATTTTGGTTCTTCTACGAAATTGATATAAATAATGCTGTCATATTGTTGGCGGGCAAACCGAAGGATGGATTCTGTTTTTCCTACTTGTCGGGCTCCCTTGACAATAAGAGGACTTTTGTTTTTAGTTTCCTTCCAATGTATTAGAAAGGTGTCAATTTTACGTTCTAAATATAACATAGACCGGCCTCCTTTCGGTATTCCTACTGTGTATTATACCGATATTCTGCAATGACTGCAACAAAACATGAGCGAATATCAGATGATTTCACACATTTCATGAGCGAATATTGGGGTTAATTCACACATTTTATGAGGGAATATTGAGGCTGGTACACACATTTCATGAGAGAATGAGAAAAACACGCAGGAAAACAGGCGAATACGGAGTCTGTTTTTGCTGCATGTTTTTCCTTTTGGTATCCATATGGAATGGATACATTCATGAATGGGCTGTCAATCAATACAGGATATCCAGCTGATAGGGCGGTTTCTTTTCCAGTTCTGCATGAAGACAGGTAAGAAAGGCCTGGGTACTCTTCATGGTCCGGGCTGACTGAGTAGCGACACAGTAAGTCACGCGTTTGGGGATTTTGAATTCGGTCCGGCATATTTTGATGGAGGCATTATCGGCAATTCCTTCGGCGACGCTCAAAGGGACGATAGCCCAGCAGTCGTGCTGGGATGTGAATACCCGGAAGTTGCTCATGATTTCCAGATGAACGAGAGGCCGGGTATCCGGTCCGAACATATTCTGGTGCCACTCGTACTGGGTATCGTTCCATTTGGTAAAAATTTCTCTGTCCAGTAGCAGTTCTTCCCGGTTTACCAGTTCGGGGTATGCCGAATCGGTCGAACAGACCAGTACCATGGGTTCACTAAAAATGGGAAAGATATGCAGTGTTTCCGAAGCCTGGATGTCGCTGTGGAACATGAGGTCCACCAGGCCGTTGTTCATTTTTTTATTGGCAAGGGACGGTACATTATCGGCCTCCTGGATTTCCAGCCTGTACTGGGGATACTGGCTGAGAAAGTGTTTATAGACGGGAGGGAACAGGAACGTCCCGATGCTGTTGACGACGGAAATACGCAGTTGTTCCGGTCCTTTGCTATGAGATACAGCCAGCATCTGCTGGGTAAGTTCTCTGTACTGACAGGCGTATTCGTAAAATTTAGCTCCTTCCGCTGTCAGTTCCAGTGAACGGGCGCCATTGCGGCGGGAAAGAAGCTGGCATCCGATTTCTTGTTCCAGTTTTTTCAGACGTGTACTTAGCGATGACTGACTGATATATAATGCTTCAGCAGCCTTGGAAATACTTTTATGCCAGCAAATAGTCAGAAACGTTTCAATTTCCAGATTCGTCATGATGACAGTCCCCCTATGATACGGAAAATGTACGCAACTATTATAGTCGTCTGTGGATGTGCTGACAAATCATCTGAACTTAAAAATGTTTAAACCGTCATGTAATTTTAATGGTAAAAATATATAGAAATAAAAATTATACGTAGAGGACATAATTTAAAAAGAATACAGAATAAGGAACAGAGTTTCTCTTAATATATCCTATTTTTATGAAAAAAGATAGAGATTATTTATCATTTCTTTGAATTAAATATTGAATGGAATAGATATTATTATTTTGTTATTTATTTTTTACAAGTTGCCCATCATCATTTTTTTCTGTTAACCTTACCAGATAGGACCTATTTTACTTAATTATAGCGGATACCTTAAAAAGACTACATTCAGTATCTCTCATTGCGGTCATAAACTTTTTTATACCTAATATTCTTAAGATGCAACTGAATATCTAGTTTTGGTAATGTTTTTTTGCGAAATTTTGAATTTTACAATGACGAGTATTGTCTGTACAATGTAGACAGATGTTTATTCGGAAAATAAATATAGATTCTGTACGATGTATTTGGAAGTAAAGAGCGCGATGATTTCTGACTTCCCCATCATAGCAGCTCTTAGTGATATTATCCTTACAATTTTTCAGAGGGAAGTTACTCATTTTGTGGGGGTGTAATGCATATGGAATTTTTTGGTATGATTGCAAAGGGCATGATGGCCTACGCTGATTTTGTCTGGGGCTGGCCACTGCTCATCGGTACGTCTTTTGTGGCTGTTTTTATGTCAGTCCGGCTGGGATTCTTCCAGTTTACGTATTTCGGCCATGTCATGAAAAATACCTTTGGTAAAATTTTTGACAAAGGATCTGGCGACGGCAATATCAAGCCGTTCAAAGCGGCCTGTACGGCATTGGCATCGACACTGGGTGTCGGCAATATCGCCGGTGTATCGGTTGCCATTGCTACTGGCGGCCCTGGCGCTGTTTTCTGGATGTGGTTCATCGCTATGCTGGGTCTGATCGTCAAATTCTCGGAAGTTACCCTGGGCCTTGCCTACCGTGAAAAAGATCCTGTAAGCGGCGTCTGGCACGGCGGTTTCCCCTGGTATGTCAAGAATGCTCTCGGTAAGAACTGGCGCTGGCTGTCTGTTCTCTGGGCCGTTGTCATGGCGGCGGGCATGATGTTTGCTCCGTCTATTCAGGCAGCTGAAATCTCCAATGCCATCAATACGGCTTTTGCCATCAATCCTTATGTCGTTGGTATCACCGTCGCCGTCCTCATGGCAGCCGTTCTTTTGGGCGGTCTCAAGAGTATTTCCAATTTTGCCAATCTCGTCGTTCCTTTTATGGCTGTCATCTACATCATCGGCGCTATCTTCGTCATGATTACCAATGCCAGCATGATTCCTCAGGCTTTTGCCATGATTTTTGAAGATGCCTTCACCGGTACGGCTGCTTCGGGCGGTTTTGCCGGAAGTACGGTCATGCTGGCCGTCCGCTGGGGCCTGGCCCGTGGTATTTATTCTAACGAAGCCGGTACGGGTACGGCGCCTCTGGCTCATTCCTCGGCATCGGTAAACCATCCGGTCAAGCAGGGACTGTGGGGGATTTTTGAAGTGTTCTTCGATACCATCGTCGTCTGCACTATGACGGCTATGGTCGTTATGACATCGGGCCTGTGGAATACAGGGATTTCCGGCGCTGCCCTTACGACAGCCGGTTTCTCTACGGCTTTTGGCAGCGTGGCTGCTGGTGCCGTATTTATTTCCATTATCATTACCTTCTTTGCCTTTACAACGTGCGTCGTCAATATTTATTACGGTGGCATCTGCCTCAATTCACTGGGTCTGGAAGGCATATGGATCAAGATTTATTATGCTATCGGTTGTGCCTGGGCCGTCGTCGGAGCTATCGGCGCAGCAAAGACCCTGTGGTCTACCTTCGATTTCTTCTACGGAACCTGCGTCATCTGCAACCTCATTGTCGTATTCCTTCTGAGCGGTAAAGTCAAGATTCTGGTGGACGATTACAAACAGCGCCTCAAAGATGGGAACTGGGATGCATCGGCTGCCGACTGCGTAGCGCGCCTGGGTATCTGGCGGGACGAAGTGACCCTGGCAGCAGAAAAAGAAGCAGAAAACAAATAATGTTCATAACTTAACATTTTTAACGGGCACAGCTGATTTTGCGGTGCTCGTTAAATTTGACCCAAAATCAGGAAAATATTGAATTGATTTTAAGTATATTATTAATTTTTTAAATATCTTTCATATATCGTCAGGGGGTAATTCATATGAAACCATTAGCCAAACGTATTTCCAGTGTGGAGGGATCTGCAATCCGCCGCATGGTTGGCAAGTCCTATGGGCTCGACAACGTCATTAGTTTTGCTTTTGGGGAACCGGATTTTGTGACGCCGCAGCACATCATCCAGGCTGGTATCAAGGCTATGGAGGAAGGCCGGACCTTTTATACGCCCAATGCAGGGATTCCTGAACTGAGGGATGCTATTGCGGCATCGTACGGGCCGCGGGGCATGCAGTACAGCCGGGACAATGTCATCGTTACCGTCGGCGGCTGTGAAGCCCTGCTGTTATCGGTGCTGACACTCCTGGATCCGGGAGACGAAGTCATTATTTCCAATCCCTATTGGGCAAACTACAACGGATTTGTATCGGAAATGTATGCCACTCCCGTATTGGTCGATGTATATGAAAAAAATGATTTCATGTTTGACCCGGCAGATATCGAAAAGGCGATTACCCCCAGAACGAAAGCTATCCTCATGAATTTCCCTTCTAATCCGACAGGCGGACTGGCTACACGGGAAAATCTGGAAGCCATTGCACAGCTGGCGATACAGCATGACCTGTATGTCATTACCGATGAAATGTACCGTCGCCTGATTTATACGGACGAAACATTTGTATCCATAGCAGAAATCCCGGGGATGAAAGAACGGACTATCATCGTCGATGGCTTCTCCAAGGCCTATGCCATGACGGGCTGGCGTGTCGGCTTTGCCGTAGCCAATGAAGAAATCATCAAGGGCATGACGAAGATGCAGGAAAATGCCGTATCCAGCGTCTTTGAACCGGTACAACGGGCCGCGCTGGCAGCACTGAAAGGAAGTCAGCAGCCTGTGGCGGATATGCTGGAACACTACCGGGCGCGGCGGCAGCTGATGCTGGAAGGCCTGAATACGATGATGCATGGCAAGATTACCTGCCGGGAACCGAAAGGAGCTTTCTATATGTTCCCCAATATTACCGGCACGGGGCTTTCGTCGGAAGAATTCAGCAACCGCCTCCTCGATGAAAAACACGTCGTCACCGTCCCCGGCACGGGGTTTGGCAGCAATGGCGAAGGATTCATCCGCCTCTCCTATGCGACGAGCGAAGCCAACATCCGGGAAGGATTGAAGCGGATACAGGAATTCGTTGAAGCTCTGTAAGGGAATTTGTCAGGCATCAGGACTTGTTTCTTATAGACGAAGAGACAGCCACGACATGACATGTGAAGTCATGGGGGCTGTCTCTTTTTTCAGTGCGGTTCAGATGGAAAGATTATGATTCCTCATTTTTACCGACACCGTTGAATATAATATTGAGGACGACGGCGGTGATGCTGCCCAGGGTGATGCCGCTGTGAAGGACAATCTGGGACCAGGCCGGAAAGGCATGGAAGAAATTGGGCACCGTGAGGGTAATCATGCTGACGCCGATGCTGATAGCGACGAGCATCAGATTGGACGTACCTTCAAATTTTACTTTCGACAGGGAACGGACGCCACTGGCGATGATCATGCCGAACATGGCGATACCGGCACCACCCAGTACGGAGTTGGGAATGCAGGCGACGACAGCTGCCATTTTGGGCAGCAGGCCCAGCCCGATGAGGATGATACCGGAAGCGGTGACGACGAACCGGCTTTTGACACGGGTCAGGGCAATGAGGCCCACATTCTGGGCGAATGCCGTATAGGGAAAGCTGTTGAAAATACCACCGATGACCGTGGACAGGCCGTCTGCGCGGAGACAGCGTGCCAGATCTTTGCGGCCGATAGGCTTATCAACGATTTCTCCGATTGCGATACAGTCTCCCGTCGTTTCGACCATGGTGACGAACATGACGACGATCATCGATAGAATAGAACCGATATCGAAGGCGGGGAAGCCGAATGAGAAGGGCGTGACGATACCAACCCAGCCAGCGCGGCCGACTTCAGCAAAATTCGTCTGGCCCAGAACCGTAGCAATGATCGTACCGCCAATCAGACCGAGAAGGACGGCGATGTTACTGACGAATCCTCTGCCGTAACGGTAGAGGACGATAACGATAGAAAGGGTGACAAAGGCCAGAAAGAGATTCATAGGACCGGCAAAGGCGGGGTCACTGGTGCTGCCACCGCCTCCAATCCAGATGACGGATACGGGCAGGAGGGTAATCCCGATGATCATGATGATCGTACCGGTCACGACGGGAGGAAAGAAGCGGATGAAGCGGCTGAAGAACGGGGCAATGAGAAAGGTCACCAGACCGGCGGCGATAATGGCACCGTACATGACCGGCAGCCCATGCTGAACACCGATAAGACACATGGGAGTGACGGCGGCGAAGGTAACGCCCTGAATCATAGGGATGCGGGCGCCTACTTTCCAGAAGCCCAGCGTCTGGATGATGGTGGCGATGCCGCAGGTAAATAAATCGGCATTAATCAGGTGGATCAGCTGTTCCGGCGGCAGGTGCATGGCCTGTGCCAGGATAATCGGTACGGCAACAGCGCCGGAATACATGGCCAGGACATGCTGGAGACCGAAGGCAAAGAGCTTGCCGTATGGCAGCATTTCGTCTACAGGATGAACGGCGGCAGAAGGAGAATGAGAGTCCATGATTTCACCTCGATGGGAATAATAAAAAATGAATAATAAGCATTATAGCATGTTTTTCCTGTTTTGTAGTCTCCAAAATAAAAAAGGCTCAGAAAAATTACCGATGGAATAAGGGGAGGCACTTTTTTTGCAGAAGAACATCTTGTATAATATAACATAGTTATACTATAGTTCAGGGGGCGCGTAAGTGTGACAGCATATGGACAATCAGGGTACGCATCGCGGACGGCTTTATTGTCCAGCCGGGATGTCCGGGTAATGACCCAGGGTATACTGAAAAATATGGATACAGGGCTGCTGACGAGAGAAACGCTGCAAAAGAAAGCGGAAGAACTGCTCGTTTCGGCCGATGATTACTGGATGGCGTATGGATTGGCAGCACTGATCTGCTGGCTGATCGATGACCGGGTGAAAGCGCAGCAGGCTCTGCAACGGGCACTGCAGGCAGACGACCAGAAGACATCGTTGTTCTTTTTCCTTCTTTCCCTGCGGGAAGAACGGGACCATGCGGCAGATGTCTGGCTGGTACGGTATCTGGGACTGCAGGATGGTTCGTCGCTGGCAGGGCATTTCCAGTACTGTATGGAAGCATATACGGACGGGCTGATGAACATGTCCGGATCGCGACAGGTGGAAGACCTGCTCGATGGATGGAAAAACGGGCAGTGCCAGGATGCCAGGCTCATACAGCAGCAGATCCAGACCTGGCATGACTGGTTTGATAAGGAACGGAGTTCCATTACTCTGAGTGAAGACGAACAGTTCAAACTGTTAAAAAAAGCTCCCAAGGCCAGCGTAGAAGAATTGCTGCAGGGCGCGCATCTGCCTGGGAAGGCTCTGGATGACCTGCAGAAACTCATAGCCGATGATGAAGCGTCGGTACCCAAAGAACAGGCCAGAAGTGTTTTATTGGAACGATTTATTGAGGCCGACCGTTCCGAAGGAGAGCGGCAACCCGTATATAAGCCGTATATTTCCTGGCTTACGGAATGGTGCCTCGATGACGGAAAAAAGGCGGCTATATCCCTGAGACAGTATGCGATAGCGTCGTCGAAAGACTGGATCCGCAGTGCTGCTGACGATGCGCAGGGGGAAACGGTCCAGAAATTCCCCGATTCCTTTGAATTTTTTTCGAATCTGTCTTATGAAGGACATACAGATAAGTTGACCTTCCATTCCATAGACGGGAGAAATGAACGGGATCACCTCTCGGCATTGCATACCATTATTGATGCCTGGCAGAAGGAAGAACTCAGCAAGCACCGGCCGGGATGGACCGTGTTTGCCATGCTGTTCTGCATTATCGGTGGCGGAGCCCTTCTGTATTATGGCGGCGGCTGGGTCCTGGATAATCACCCCTTTATGCTGCTGGCAGGGGTGGCCCTGCTCTGCATGGCTTTTGCCGGGCCGATAGGCGGCCTGATTGTGACGGCAATCCTGGCGGGGATTACGGCTCTTTTGATGAACGCGATTACATCAGCCTACGCCAGCCATCAGTATATCTTTATTACTGTCTGTGTGTTGATTCTGGCAGGGCTGTCTTTTAAAGTATATTACGCAACTTTTGGTATACGGCGGAAACTGGAGAAACAATTCAAACAATATGCCTGGGAAGAAGAAAACTGTATCTGCCGCTGTATGGCAGAAACAGCTGATTTCTACGATTACTATACGAAAGGTATAGAACGGCAGAAGGATTTGCATGCATTCCTCGATGGCCTTTCGGCATCGGACTATGTTCGTCGCAATCAGACAAGTGCGCGGCGGATCCGCGTATAGGAGGTATTGTCTATGGAAACAGGACAAGATATAAGGCGCCCGTCCGGGCGCAGGCATATACAGATCAGGCGGCCGCAGGAAGAGGTACCACAGCCGGCAGCAGAAACTGCAGAACCGGCGCAGAGCAGGCCGGCAGGGAATGAAACGGTACATTCCCAGTGTATTACAGGGCTTCCGGACTGGGATCTTCTCCCTCCCCGCGGTGTCGTACGGAGGTATCGGGAATGAGCAGAGTACCAGGTATTTATGCAGAATGGATCCCTCTTCTGAAGGACTTTGCAGCCGGCCGGGATGATGAGGAAACCATACCGGCCATGCAGCAGGGACGGCTCCATTGGTGCGATATCGTTGCCGGCCGGTTTGCCAGCCGCCTCATGTCAGCGTTCAACGCCCGGTTTGACTATATAGGAGAACGTTTCCGCAAGGCCCAGGACGATGAAATCCCCATAGAACAGGCTTTGAAACAACTGGACCAGGACCGTAAGCTCCTGATTCAGGCAAGTCAGATGCAGTGTCTGCCCAATAAAGAAAAACAGATGCTGCAGGATGAAATCAAAAAAACATGCCAGGCGATGGATGAAGCTCTGGACGAATCAGCCCGGCAGGATCCGAGCGGTGAACTGGCACTGCTGTTGCGCCGCCGGAATAAAGGGAGCAGATAGACACCATGAGTAATAAGATAGAATGCAAAAGGCAATTGAAGCGATACCTCATTGCCAGAATTCCGCTGATTGTTGTCAATACGATTGAACGCAGCCGTATACTGGGACTGCTGCAGGATATTGCCGAAGAAATGGTGAAGGATACGATGATTGACGAAGGCAGTTTTTTCGTCCATACTTTTTCCCGCGGGATTTACGATATCCGTACTGGTGATGCTGTCGATGAAGGGGCCGTATCGTTTGTATCGGCCCTTGATTTTGTGGCCGATATGATGCGGACCCAGCACCGGGACAACCAGACTCTTGTGTTGACAGAAGTTTCGGATATCAGTAGTGATACATCCGATGCCCAGCGTCTTCTCGATGTGGTCAATCTGGCGGTCGAACACGGCACCTGTCTGATTGTCCTGACCAATAAGCCCGTCTGGAACACACTGCAGCGTCATGGCCTCATCGTCAGCCTGGACCTGCCCGGAGAAGACGAAATGTATGATATCGTCAAACGGTTCATCGACGATTACCGGCAGGAAATGCCCATTGAATGGGGCGAAGAGGAAATGCGTGACGCGGCAGCAACGCTGGCCGGTGTCACCCAGATTGAAGCAGAAAATGTCATGGCCGCACTCGTCGCCAATGGAGAAATCCGCAATGAAGACATGGCCGAAGTGCGTTCGGCTAAAAACCGCCTCTTTTCCAATATTTCCGGACTGGAAAAAATCGATGTCGATCCCGATATGAAACACGTAGGAGGCCTGCAGGGCCTGCGCAATTGGCTCGATGAAAAGAAAGCGCTCCTGCGGCCGGAGAAAAGGGAACAGATGCGCCAGCTTCATCTGCAGCCACCACGGGGCATTCTCCTCGTCGGCGTCCCCGGATGCGGCAAATCTATGTCGGCCAAGTCTATTTCGGCGAACTGGCAGCTGCCGTTGTACCGCCTCGATTTCGCTACGGTTCAGGGCAGCTATGTGGGCCAGTCGGAGCAGCAGCTGAAAGATGCGCTTACGACGGCAGAAAATGTATCGCCATGCATCCTCTGGATCGATGAAATCGAAAAAGGCCTTTCCGGCGCCGGCTCGTCCAATGATGGAGGCGTATCGACCCGTATGGTAGGGCAGTTCCTGTTCTGGCTGCAGGAATGCAAAAAACAGGTGTTTGTCGTAGCTACGGCCAACGATGTTTCTATGCTTCCCAGTGAGTTATTGCGGCGTGGCCGGTTCGATGAACTCTTTTTCGTCGATTTGCCGACAGCGGAAGAACGACGGGAAATCCTGGCCTTGTATTTTTCCAAATATCTCCATGCCCGGTTGGCGGCCGTTCCGGAATTTACAGATAAATTGGTGGAACTGAGTGATGGCTTTACCGGTGCCGATCTGGAATCCACCGTCCGGGAGCTGGCCTATCATCAGCTGGCTGATGAAAACGGGAAACTGGGTGACGACGATGTCATTTCGACCTTTGAAAATGTCGTACCCTTGTCGAAAACCAGCCCGGAAAAAATAGAAGCTATCCGTGACTGGGGCAGAGAACGGGCTGTGCCGGCATCGGGACGGCCTATCGGGGCAGAAACACTGCCGCAGGCGGATCGTCTCCACGTACGACGCGTCCTGACCCGCCACTAAGGAGTGATAGGATTGGCACGCTTTATTTTACGTCCCCGGACGCAGACCGATACGAAAACCGAAAGCCATACGAGACTTTCGGTGACACCGCGCCGGGCTCAGAGCAGACAACAGATGGATGCAGGAAAACTGGCACTTCTGCTGCGCAGGCCCCGCTCGCGGGAATACTGTGACGCCTTGCGACGGCTCGATGCCGGGGGAGCTCATCTCAGTCCGGAACTGCTCGATAAGCTCATGAAAATCATAGAAGAGGAATTTCCGGAAATCGCCATCCGGGGCACACTGATCGGCATCGTATCCCGGTGCTATCTGGGTGATCCCTATGAAGTCCATACGCTGGATATATCGGGGAATATCATCGAACATTACAAGCAGGGCGAACCGCTGCCGGAATATATGGAAAAGGCCAGAGGTCTTGCCCTACATGGCAATTACGCATTCATCGAAGTCTATGAAAATGCCTGCCGTGCCGTAAGCGAAGACGGATCGGTTGCTGTCATCATGGACGAAGCATAACTCTGCTTATTTCGCGGATATTACAATGACAAACCGGCTTTTTTCCGTACACGATATGTACAGAAAAAGCCGGTTCTTTGTTTTTATTGAGTTTTATTGAGTTTCTCCTGTCACCGAAGCCCATTGTTCGTTGATGGCCTGCGCCATGAGCTGCTTGCCCGTACTGTTCAGATGGATGCCGTCAATGCCCAGAGCGGTCGGGAGCTCCCGGTCTTCCGGGATTTTAGCAGCCAGGTCGATATGGGGCTGCTGCCGTATCCAGGCATTGACTTTCTGGAAGCGTTCCTGCCAGTTTTCTGCCGTCGGTTCGTCAAAGGCTTTTTTGATATTGGCCGGATTGATGGGTGGCAGGGTGAGGAAAATAGGCTGAATGCCATGGTCGAGGCATTTTTCTTTAATAGCGGCCAGGTCGCTGATGACATCATCAGCACTAGTCCAGCCACGAAGACTGTTGCTGCCGGTCATGATGATCAGATATTTCAAATGGAACGGGAGCACATCCCTTTCAAAGCGTTCCTTCGTCATTTCACTCGTATCGCCGCTTTCCCCCAGATTGATGGTGTCAAAATCGAGGTAGTGCTGGTAACTGAATTCCCAGTCTGACGGAGAATAGGATAAGTCACCGCCACCGTGGGTGATGCTGTCGCCCAGTGTACCTACGGTATAAGGCTTATCCGGATTGATCGTCATTGTCTGGGGCGGGCAGTATACCCCCAGGGGCTGGTCGCCTTTGGTATAAGCGCGGACTCGCCAGTACAAGGGCTGGGTGGACATACGGGGACTGTCATCATACCAGTCGAACCAGTGGGAGGTACCACGGCCCATGACCAGATCGTCCGGGGCATCCTGATCCGGTGAGACATCGGGGCTGGTGAGGATTTCTACTTTATAGGATGCGGCTCCGGTGACGGGAACCCAGTTATATACGGGGTAGAGAAGAGTCGTACCATTTCCTGTATTGAATTTGCTGAGCGGATGAGGGTAAAGCGGGACCTGCTGCTGCGGGTCCACGTACATCGGTTCTTCCGGTGAATAGGCCGTAATGGGATTATAATCGAAATCGAGAGCCCGGACCCGCCATGTTGCTGTACCTTTCGGCGTATTGGCCGGGAGGACGGCGTTGTACCCGGGGACGAAAATATGACGGATCGTCTGGGACGGCATCTGAGGAGGCGTGATTTCTACTTCGTAGGATACGGCTCCTTTTACCTTATCCCAGCGCAGGACCGGACGCAGGGAAGCCGGCTGTTCTTCTGTGTAATGCGAAATAATATGTGGCGGCTCCTGGTCATATAATTCCCGGATCTGGTCGAGAGGAATGCCCTGCACCATGGGAAGCTCAGATGCAGCCACTTTGGCATGGGCAACGGTCCGCGTGGCCTGGGATGCATTGACCGGAGCTGCCGGCGTGCGGGCCAGCACAGGAACACAGGAAAGCGCAATCAGGACAGATAGAGATAATGTGCGGAATACAGACATAACGATACCTCTTTTACATACTAATCTTCTTTCTTTTCTTCCCGGACATAGACGACACGCTGCGGGAAGGGAATATCAATGCCGGCTTCATCGAAGGCATCTTTGACGCGGGACATGGTATCATAGAATACAGGCAGATAGTCGGCATTGGCGACCTTGGGAAAGGCGGCGATGCGTACGGAATTATCAGCGAACTCTTTGATGCCGATTTCCATCGTGTCGGCGTTCAGAATCCGCTTGTCTGAGTGGAATATATCCTTCAGGATGGCGATTGCCTTGTGGTGGTCGTTGTCATAGCCGATATCGAAAAGAAACGAAATGTACCGTTCATCCTGGTAAGAACTATTGATGACCTGATTGGATGTGATGATAGAATTGGGGATGAATACGGTTTTGTTGTCTTTCGTAATAACGGCAGTATTCAACATCTGGATTCCCTTGATACTGCCTTCGACGCCACCAATCGATACCCAGTCACCGGCTTTGAACGGCTTAAAAATCAAGATGAGCAGACCAGAAGCAAAATTGGACAGATTGCTCTGCAATGCCAGACCGACAGCCAGACCGAAGGCACCGAATGCGGCCAGAAACGAATTAGTCGGGATTCCCGCTTTATTGAGAGCCGAGAGGATGACCAGGGCCATGATGGCATAATAAATCATCTGGCTGACGAAGGTGATGACTGTATGATCGTAATTGGCATGGGTCATCATGCGGATGGCCACGTTTTTGAATCCCTTGGCGATATAGCGGCCGACAATAAAGATGATGATGGCATAGATGACATCGGGACCGTGATTCAATAAAAATTCTTTTAACTGATCCAGGGCAGAGACGCTCTGGCTGACCTGACTCTGCACATCTGCCTTTACAGCAGAGGCTGCAGTCTGGGCCGTATCAGCGGTATTTGCGGCTAAACTCATGATTAATGCTCCTTCCTGTCATGAAGAAATATGGCAGATATCCTTATTGTAGACGTTTTGCCTTCCCTTGTACAGATGGGCACGAAAAAAGACGCCAGCAGTAGTACTGAACTGGCGCCCTTTTACAATCTGATTTATTTCTTATCTATTCAATGCAGCTTCGGTAATCATTTTGCCATAGGCTGTGTAATTGTATACGACCTGGCTGCTGAAATTTTCGTTCGTAGCATTGCCATAATTGGCGAAAGCAGTACCAGCGACAGCGGCAACGGCAATGATGCAGGCAATAGCACAGATTTTTACGCTTTTCATGATGAATTAGCTCCTTTATAAATACAATAACCCTTTGAGTGACTGTATTGTACAATACTTTTTCATAAAAAGAAAATATAAGATAGCTATAATTTGCATAGCCGCTGTGCATGATTTTATCCGGTTACAGAGCCGTCTCTCCGTGTATTTCAATCAAAAAAAGCTGCCTGGGAGCAGCTTTTTTTGGTCATGCACGGATTCTTAGTAGAGGCTGGTGTGATGAGTGCTCTGGGCATATGAGTTGGCAAAGCCGTTGGTGACAACGGGCGAAGCCTGATGAACCGCTGCCTTGGCAGCCTGGGTGCTGGCAGTAGCCTGTACATTGCCATTGGCAAAAGCGAATCCAGCGGCGATAACGAGAGCTAATACGGCGATGCTATGTGTCCATTTTACGTTTTTCATAGTTGGTTACCTCTTTCTTATTGGGAATTTCTACAGGCACATCTCTTGTGTGCAAGACATATGATACAGTATGAACAGAAAAAAATAAAGATAGAAATCCTCATAGCACCCGATACAGTTATTCATATCAGAAAATTTTTAATAAAAGCTCAAAAACAAATGACAAAATGGCATGTTAGAATGGGGAGCAGGATAAGAATACATGCAAATTACTATTAATATCAGTAAAAAGATATGTTATAGTAATATAGGCGCTGAATGAAGATATAAAAAACAGCTCCTGCCTTTTGACAGAAGCTGCATATTTATTCCTATGGTGGGATTAGGGGGACTCGAACCCTCGACCTCTACGATGTGAGCGTAGCGCTCTAACCAGCTGAGCTATAATCCCGCGAGACATAGTTATATTATAATCGTTTACCATTATTTTTCAAGTCTCACCGGGAAAAAAATAAAGGCTGGTTCCATATATAGCCAGTGATTGGCTGGCTATGGTATACTTTGAATATCATACAAATTGTAATTTGCATAATTCAGAGGAGATGAGGCATGTGGGAAGATGGTCCGTCACGATGACGGTGATGGCGGTGGCATTGTCGCTGTATACGGGAAGCCTGTGCGCTGCTGCAGAAGCAGGACCGGCGGCAGATGCGAAGGTTACAGGGCTGCCGGTCAGCATGAGTGCGTCCGGGATGGCAAAAAGGCAGACCAGCAGAATGATGGAAAAAGGTGTTCGCCCGGGAGACCGGATGCCTCCTGTAGTACTGCACGATATGAAAACACAGGGAGTCACGTCTGCAATCGGACGAAATCACCGGGCTGCACTGCTGTACATGGCCCAGCCCATTTCTCACAGCATCCAGCTGGATAAGAAATTGCAATTTATGCAGGATATGCAGAAGGAATATAAAGGGCGTGCCGATTTTTACATCGTTTTCCCGGCCACGCCCAATCAGTCCCGGTTTCAGGAACTGCTGGACTGGGATATTGATTTGCCAAAACTCTATACCGATCAGGACTCATATGGCAAGCTGGGCAATATGGAGCAATTGATTTTTATTGATCGCGACGGTTATGTCCGCTATGCCATGAACACCTGGGGAATAGGAAATCAGGTACTGGAGAATATCCTGAAAGAAGTCATGACGACACCGCTTCCAAAGGATGCCGGGGAACGGCAGCAGCGTATGCTGACAGAAGCAGAGCACCGGCAGGAAATGCACAAAGAACTGCATTTGCCCGAAGCCTGGCCGAAAACAGTGCAGGTTGCTACTGTCTGGCGGGACGGCATATTGAAAGACCTGACTTACAGGGCAGCCAATGAGGCAGCACAGGATCCGTTACTGCGTCGTCCGGTCATGGAAGCTGCCTGGGCAGACCAGCAGCAGGACTATGTACGGGCGGCGGCCGCCTGTGAAGAAGCGCTGCGGCTGAAACCGGATAATGCCCATCTTCATGCGCTGCGGGCCTATAACTGGCTTTTACAGGGAAATGAACGGAAAGCCAGTGATGAATTAAAACGGGCTGTCTCCCTGTCGCCGCATGACGCAGGACTCTGCTGGAATCTGGCCTTGCTGGAATATAACCAGGGGCGTCCTCTGGAAGCGGCGCACTGGCTGGAACAAGCCGACCGGACGTATATCCCGGCCCGGGAACAAGTATATTATGCAAGCTGGCTTTCTATTTACGGCGGAAAACCGGAAGAAGGACTGGCCCGGTATGCAGACTGGCTGGCTAAGGATATGAATCCGGCCAGGGGAAATACGGACTACGCCCTGCTGCTCATACAGGCCGGACGATATGAAGAAGCGGCTTCCTGCCTGGGGAAAGCATTGCAGTATCTGGATACAGAGGGACACGGATCCCTGCAGCAGGCCTTCCGCAGCCAGCTCTATGCCCAGAAAGCCTGGTGTGAATGGAAAAGTCACAAAAACAGGATGGCGCTGGCCGATATTACAAAGGCTCTGGAAGGAGAAAAAAGCCAGTACTGGGCCAATTGGAATGATCTCCGCGACTGGATCCGTCACGATATGGGCCTGACGGCAGAAAAAAGAGACGGACACAGGAAACATGAGGCCGTTCCCCTTCCGACACTGTCAGAAGACTGGAAAGACTGAACGGGAAGTTCTCAGCGGATTCAATTTTTGCCTTGACAAGAAAATCAGTAAATGCTATAATCTCCCTTGTAGTCACGACATGGGGGTATAGCTCAGCTGGGAGAGCGCTTGCATGGCATGCAAGAGGTCAGGAGTTCGATCCTCCTTATCTCCACCATAAAGAATATGATAACCACGCGGTTTACGAGCCGCGTGGTTATTTTTTTTGTTTGCGTACGCATAAGGTCGTGGGTGTATGAAAAGGAATACATGGGGTAAGGATTTGTCTTATGAAGCATTGGTTGCTTCACAAGACAGACTGTACAGAACAAAATCGGTCGTTATACCTAACAGGATAGCTGGGAACTTTGTCCATCGCTTAGTGTCAGTTCGATAGAAGAGGCTTTGCGAGTATTTTTGTTTAGTCTCCATATATGCTATATTTTTTAGTTAATGGTTTTGAATTCTTTACGATGGTTCGTATTATTACTTTGGTCATGAATTTATAGTTTGTCTTGAATCCGGATAATTCATGCAGCTCATCGATGAGCTGTGTCCGTTTGTAAGAAAGGATATAATCATATGTTATAAATGGTTTCGTTACGTAAGTCCCGCTGGTATAGTTGCCAAACTCCAACTATCCATTTTGAAGCGGGTTGCTTGTATATAGCAACTATAGGATTTATAATTGTGTTATATTGGTTAAAATGGGAAATATTAACTTCGGAGATAAAAAACTTGTAATCTAATGGGAGGATAAAGAGAAACTTACCGATGTGACAAGCGAAGTTATCGATATGATTTCTACAGTCTATCAGGAAAATGCGCCGGAGCTTATATATTTTATGACGTTGTATCATATTTTCAGCGAATTTCTTGATGATATTTCGGAAGATGTCCTTCCCAATGAAGCTACGGGATTCAAGAATAGTGCAATATGGAACAAGCTTTATCATTTTCAGAAGGATGCGGCCCTTGGCATTATTAATAAATTGGAACAATACAATGGCTGTATTCTGGCCGATAGCGTAGGGTTGGGGAAGACATTTACTGCACTGGCCGTAATTAAATATTACGAAGGCCGTAATAAAAATGTGCTTGTCCTCTGTCCCAAGAAACTTTCTGAAAACTGGATGACTTATCGCGGCAATCTGGTAAATAATGAACTGACCCCCGAAAGTTAGACCTAAAACTCTAACGAATGGGGGTCAGTTTTTTTTATGGCAAAGTACGGTTATGAATTTAAGATGAAAGTTGTATTAGAATTCTTGAATAAATCAGGTAGTTATGAATTTCTTGCCCAAAAATACAACATACCAAGTGCTACACGTATCAAAGTTTGGGTAGCTGCATATAGAAAACACGGCAAAAGTGCACTGAGACGCTCTAGGCAAAATAAAAATTACCCTTTCCCTTTTAAGCTCCAGGCAGTAAAATTGTACTTAAGTACAAATCTATCTTATCAGGATGCAGCCCTATCTCTTGGTATGACAGAACCTTCCCTCCTTGCTGCATGGGTAGGACGTTACCGTGCCGTCGGCGTAGATGGGTTGAAGCTACAACGGAAAGGAAGGCGTAAGAAAGTGCCGAAACCATCAACAAGTAAAGAAAAGGAATACGTAGAGCAACTGGAGGCAGAAAATTTACGTCTTAGAATTGAAAATGCGTACCTAAAAGAATTAAGGAGACTGCGTCTTGCGGAAAAAGCGCAGAAAGAAAAGCAAGGATTGTCCACAGTCTCCGAGGATCATTCAAATTAACAGACATCCTTGCCGTCGTCCATCTCCCTAAAGCGACGTATATGTATTGGCAGAAGCGCTTTGACCGTCCTTCAAAAGATTCGGTACTAGAAGGAAAAATTCTGGCAATTCGAGCAAAGAATAAAGACTTTGGTTACCGGAGAATTTATGGAGAACTGCATACGCAAGGGGTTGCCGTCAACAAAAAACGGGTGCAGCGCATCGTACAGAAACTGAATCTGCAAGTGACATCTTTTACGCGTAAGAGCAGAAAGTACAGCTCGTACAAGGGAACAGTGGGAACAGTTGCACCCAACCGCTTGAATCGTCGCTTTGAAACAAGTATCCCACACCAGAAGATTACAACCGATACTACAGAGTTCAAGTATTATGAAAAAGATAATAAAGGAAATCTGGTTGTCAAAAAGGCATATCTCGATCCGTATCTTGATTTGTTCAACCGAGAAATTCTCTCATACAGCATCACCCAACGGCCTTCTGGAGCCGGCATCCAGAGGGCATTGAAGGAAGCGATTCGCATTACCGCAGACTGTCCTTTCCGTAGGACGTTCCATTCGGATCAGGGATGGGCGTACCAAATGAAAGACTATGTAAAAACGTTGAAGAAAGAACATATATTTCAAAGCATGTCACGAAAAGGCAACTGTCTGGATAATAGTGTGATGGAAAACTTCTTTGGACTTTTGAAGCAGGAAATGTACTACGGGCATGTCTATCATAGTTTTGAAGAACTGAAACAAGCAATCGAAGGATATATTACATATTACAATACTCAAAGAATCAAGCAGAAACTGGGATGGCTTAGTCCCACGGCTTACCGATTACAATATAACGTGGCATAAGAAAAGAGGCTGTAACATAATAGCCTCCAAAAAGTTTAGTCCAAGTAGATGAAAGATTGTGGAACATGATCTATCCCGTAGTCCAATAGTTCTTTTGGAGGGTCGTAAACGACTACGTTTTTCAGTTTGTAAGCCACGGCGTTGTGATAGCCGTGATAGTAGGCGCGATACTTTGCTCGCGTAATTCCGGCGGCTTTTTTGGCCAGCTCCCAGATTTTAGAAGGGCTTCCTTCTATGATGTCCTCAATCTCAGCTTCTCCGACAACCTTGCTTTCGGGAGCTGTGGAGTAGAAAACAATTTTATTGACACTGGTTTTACATCGGCGTTTTCGGAATTCGTATTCCTTTTGACCATCAAGAATGACCTTTGCGTATTCTGGCTTAATCGATAATAACATTGTCGACATCAACATTTCCCTCCCGTAGAATTTTCTCGAATTGACTTCTTGTGTATCGGAAATTCATAGGGTGGGTTCCCGGCCAAAGACTATTATCTTTAAGCCATCTCCAATTGACATTATTACCTGCGCCAAAATATCCGCAGTAAAGAAGTTCTATTACCGTAAGATTCTTTTCGTTGTCGTATTGATTCTTGAGTTCAAACTCAGAATAGACAGATTTATTTCCGACGAAATGAAGAAACTCATCGAACGAATGCAAGAACTGGCCTTGCGTTTTGATTCTTTCCACACGAGTTGCGATGCAGTATGACGTAATAACGGACTTATATCCGGGCCTGCCATCGTCGCCGGTATATTTGCGATAAATCAGGACAGGGTCACCAGCTTTGAAGGCAAGACTGTACGGGCTACCGATGTAGACTTTTTTAAGGCCGTTCGCAACATTGATATCGACATGTTCTTGGAGCGTGTTTGCCAGTTCAGAATAGGCAAACATGGTATCGTGATACTCCATGTTAATAGCTAAGCATCCAGCATGATCCATTTTTCCGTCGATGAAAGGAAACGCTTTGCAAGGATCACTGAAATCCAAATTCCGGCGGTCCTTGATATAGACGCGTTCACCGTTGAGATTGTCGCCGACATAGTTGAATCCATACTTTTCAAGCAGGAAAATCAGACTGGCATGTTTTTCAAAGACAGTCACGTAGATCTCATTAACACATTGATCCCTCCAGTCCCACAAAGTTAATCCAAGGGCACCTTCACCGATTCTCTGATGTTGAAACCGTTCATCAATTTTGATGGTTGTGATTTTAAGACGCGAATCGAACGGAAGTACACGCCCATTAGAAAGTTTGATCTCCTCAGCTTCACCGGGCTTTAGATTAACGAAAGCACCGACGCCCTGTTCATCCTCAAAGACGAGGGCCTCTTTTCCTTCTGCAGCCTTCTTGGCGAACCACTTTGTGAATTCAGTACTGGTTGCACTTCCGGGATAATCTCGTTTTAAGGAGTCGAAAAACGGATCGGTGATATTGATGTCCGAGAATCGTTTGTGAATGAATTTACCTGCCATATGATTTCCTCCTTATAGGAATCTCAGGAAGTCAATCGCCGACTCGAGATCAGCTGCGCCGGTCGAGATGAACAGCTTCGCATTCAGTAACTCGGCGACCTCCTTGGCGTATTGTTTTTCCATGTTTTGGAACTGTTCTATATACTCAGGTGTCTCATCGATCCCGTCGCGTGTCTTGCGGCGTTCGACGATGACCTCCGGCTTCTCAGTCAATAATACGATGGCTTCTGGCTTGAGCGTGGTGAACGTCTCAAGCGAGATCCGTTCCGGTTCACTAGTGCTCTTGTTGATGAGGCAGAAGTGCCCGTCAAGAATGAAATCGGTACCGCTTTCGCGTAGCTCTTGCACGGCGGCGAGTAGATACTGCTGGTTTTCCTTTATGTCGGCGACCAGCTTGTCACTACTGAAACCGGCATTACGTGCCTTGGCAATCAGATCACTTGCCGAATACGCCTCGATACCCAGTTCCTTTTTTACAAGGCCACAGAAGTAGCCTTTGCCGACCGCATGAATGCCACTGATAAAAATCATAGGACCACCTCCTAAGTGTTCTACATGGCTAAGAAAGATAGATTAAGTACAGTATATCAAAAGCTTGTATATAAATCAAGAATTCAGTGGATAATTTCATGCGAACACTCGATTAAATCTTGATTTTGCGTCGAAGAATATGTATAATGGGTTTACAAGTCTGATTTTGTCGGAAAGCGAGGTAAGCGTCATGGCCATTAGCTATAAGAAATTGTGGAAACTACTGATAGATCGCGATATGAAAAAGAAGGATTTACAGAAAGCTGCCGGTATCAGCTCGGCGTCAATAACAAAACTTGGAAAAAATGAAAATGTGAATACAGAGATCATAGAAAAGATATGCGTTGCCTTGGATTGCGATGTTAGCGACATAATGGAAATGACGAATGAAGAGGCAAAATGAGAAAGGCGGATTGAAATGGGTGAGATTATTGAATACGGAAATCTCCAAAGACAAAAGAACACCATTTCCCGGCTGCTCATTTACTGGACACGAATAAGAGAGCTGTCTTCACAGCCGGTGTCTGTCAGCAAACCGCTCTCGGAAAAATTGCAGGATGTATCGCCGCGGAGCAGGACGATGAGGCTTGCATCTTGTTTTCAAAGTGTGCTCGCGCAGTATCCGGACAACGTTGTCATCAAGGATATCGACGTGATGTTCAATCCGGCCTATCAAGTTGATGTTTTGAAAATACTGACCGAGGCCCGGAAGTGCAAACCGTACAGCGTAATCTGGCCGGGACGATATGAAAACGGAACACTTTATTACAGCGAACAAGGGTATCCGGATTATAAAACATATGAAGTAAAGAACTATGACATCACCTGTGTCATTTAAGGAGGAAACGCCAACATGAAGTATTCAGAGCTAATAAGCTTCAAGCCTATCGAATCGACGATACAGCTTGTTGAGGGGACAAAAACGGAAAACGGAGTAAAAGAGCTCGTGCAGACCTATGTCATGTCGGACAGCATGGCGGAGAGCCTGCAGGCTCCGGTCATCGACCAACTCCAGATGGACGAGGTTGTAGACAATAAAGGCGTTTTCATCGTGGGTAACTATGGTACCGGTAAATCTCACCTGATGAGTGTGATTTCTGCTGTGGCCAATGACGCAGGGAATCTCCAATATCTACAGAACCAGAATTTTGCTAAACGCATGGAGCAGGTCGCAGGTAAGTTTGAGATCCTGCGTTTGGAAATCGGTGGCGTTACCATGACGCTCTACGATATTCTCTTCGACTACATCGAGGAGGACTTCCAGCACCGAGGCATTGACTTCAAGAAGCCGGACTACTCAACGGTCCGTGACAACAAGAAAGTCATCCGGCAGATGATGGAAGCCTTCAATACCAAATACCCGGACAAGGGATATCTGATTGTCGTAGACGAGTTCCTTGCCTACCTGACATCCAGAGACGAGCGCCAGCTGGTCCTCGACCTGGAAGTCCTGCGCGCATTCGGAGAAATGTGCTCTAAGAGCAATCTCCGAATCATTCTTGGCATTCAGGAGAAGATTTTCGACAATCCGAAATTCAGCTTCGTTTCTGAAACCCTGAAACATGTCAGTGACCGCTTCACACAGATGGAGATCACGAAAGAAGATACGGAGTATGTTGTTTCAGAAAGAATCCTGAAGAAGAATCCGGAACAGAAGGCTCTGATTCGAAATCACCTCGAGAAGTTCTCCAGCCTTTACAGTGGCATGTCTACCCGCATGGATGAATTCGTGGACCTTTTCCCGATTCACCCGGCCTATATCGATGTGTTCAACAAGGTTTACCTTGTGGAGAACCGTCATATATTGAAAAACATCTCTAGGGTCATCCGTGACATCTTCGATAAAGACGTACCGGAAGATGCACCTGGAATCTATTCTTTCGACACATACTGGCCTGCAATCAAGGGAAATGGGCTTCTGAAGAGTGACGTTACAATCAGCAAGGTTGTAAATGCCAGCACACAGCTGGAGGAGATCATCAATCGCTCCTTCCCGCACAAGGTCTATAAGCCATTGGCGATTCAGATCATTTATGCACTTAGCGTGCACAGACTGACGACAAACGGCCTTGATGTGCAGTTCGGACTGACGGCAGAAAACCTTAAAGATGACCTCTGCCTTTATCTGGACTCTATGCCGGAAAACGACGCAGACTTTCTCCTTGGCGTTGTTAACACCACGCTCAAGGACATTATGACAACGGTCTCCGGACAGTTCATCATCCATAACGACGCCAACAATCAGTACTATATCGATGTCGATAAAATCGTCGACTACGATGAGAAGATCAACCAGAAGGCATCACTCCTGGCTCCAGCAGAACTGAACCGGTACTTCTACACGGTTGTCTACAATTGCCTCGAATGGGACGCGAAGGAATATGTCACGAACTTTAAGATTTACGAGTATGATCTGAATTGGAACAGCCACAATATCTTCCGGGAAGGTTATCTCTTTATGGGACTTCCGGGAGAACGCAGCACGGCTCAGCCGGAGAGAGACTTCTATATCCACATTATGCCGCCGTATGACAACAGTAATGTGGATATTGCTAATCTTCCGGATGAGGTTTATTTCTTCTTCCGCTCTGCGGATGATTTCAAGAAGAATCTGGAACTCTATGCAGCGGCGAATCAGCTGGCTGAAATCAGCGAAGGTAAAGATAAGGAAGCATACCTGAACAAGGCGAAGATGTTCAACCGCCAGCTCGTAAAATATCTGAGCGACAACAAGAACACCTGTTTCAATGTGACCTACAAGGCGCAGATGCGGCAGCTGATCGAGGTTTTGAAGGGAAAGTATCGTCCAGACCTGACTTTCAAGGACACCATTGACCTTGCAGCTTCAATCTGCCTTGATGAATATTTCAACAACAAGTACAAAGATTTCCCGGTCATGAAGACCAGAGTCACCCGAAAGAACATGGCCGGACTGGCACGGGATTCCTTTGACTATTTTGCGGGCCGGAAGACGCAGCAGGCACGGATGATGCTCGAGAGCTTCGGCGTACTCGAGGACGATAAGATCAAACCGGAAAACTCGAAGTATGCCAGATATTATATTGCTCTCCTGCGGAAGCAGCCGCCACAGGGCGTGCTGAACTACACAGACCTGTTTGAAGAGCAGTTCATGGGCGTGTATATCGACAAGAATTTCAAAATCAGTTTTCTGTTTACGCCGATCATCTTCCTGTCGCTTGTCTACGCGGGATACGCGGTCATTACGCTGAACAATGGCAAGACGATAACGGCATCCGGCCTTGATGAGATTCCAAATACAAATGCGCTTGATTTGTACGAATTCAAGTACATCTCCCGTCCGGCAAAGATGGCTTTGGCGGAGCTCAAGAAGATGTTCGAAGTGCTTGGCCTGAATCCGGCGCTCCTGGATCTGCCGAAGGACAGAGACAATGGCGTCAAACAGCTCATTCAGGCCGCAAAAAATCTCTGCAATGATGCGGTTCGCGGAACGAGTAAGCTTTCTGACGGCTTCGAGTTGTGGGGAGAACCACTCGCAGATTCGCAGATGAAGGCGAGAATGCAGAGTGCCTGCGATAAGGTTAAGGAGGAATTCAGCAACTACTCAGTGAAGTTTAATACTTTCGCAAAGCTAAATAATTTCCGGCACACGATGGATGAGATTCAGGAAATTGAGAAGCAGATCTGGACATTGCGCCGTATTCCGGAGTACCTCGATTTCAAGAGCAAATGCGAAGATTTAGTCGGATACATTGCAAGTGTCCAGAACTTCGACATTGATGAATTGAAAGCTTCTATCGGGGACGCGCGCGCAGCCTTCCGGACGGCCAGAGACAGTATTGCAGAAGGCGCCAGTGGAACGGATGCAGCTCGCGCAGTGAAGGATGCGCTGGAGCCGGTTCAGGAGAAGTATATCAACCTCTACTACGATGCGCATTCGAAGAAACGCCTCGGCATTGAGGACGCACAACGGAAAGGCAAGATTCAGGAAAGCCTTGCACTCAAGAACCTTAGGAAGCTGCACGGCATTACAATCCTTCCCGGCGCAAAGCTGTCCGACCTCGAAACCTCAATGGCGAACATCAAGGTCTGCTATGAGCTGACACCGAACGAACTGAAAAAGAATCCGATCTGCCCGCATTGCCATTTCGATATGAGCAGCCATGAGAGAAATGTGCATGGACTGCTGGATCAGATCGACGACGGCATTGATGAGCTGACGCAGGAATGGACAAAGAAGCTGCTGGAGACCGTCACTGATCCGCTTGTGCTCGAACAGAAGCAGTACCTGAATGACGACCAGCAGAAAGTCATCGACGACTTCGTTTCTTCCAAGGAACTACCAAAGCGAGTGGACGATTTCTTTGTAGAAAGCATCACCGCGCTTCTGAAAGGATTCGAACCGGTGGTCATCGACGCGGAAACGCTGGTAGAAAAGCTGGAACAGCTGCAGCCGCTCAGCGAGGACAACTTTCGCAAGAAACTGAACGACATCATCGCTTCCTACACAAAAGGTAAGGACGAAAGCAAGCTGCGTATCGTCGTAAAGCGTAAGGAGAATTAAAACTATGGAGAAGAGAAAACTGACCAAGGAGGACCTCGACAAGGTCCGTGATATTGAAGGCTTCCCGATCGGTACGGACGAGGACATTATTGCGCTTTCCGATGCGCCTTATTACACGGCTTGCCCGAATCCGTTTATCAAGGAGTTCATCGAGGAAAATGTAACCCCTTATGATGAAGAGACAGATGACTATCATTGCGAGCCATTTGCGGCAGACGTAAGTGAAGGAAAAACGGATTCCATTTATATGGCACATACGTACCATACAAAAGTGCCACATAAGGCAATAATGCAATATATTCTTCATTACACAAAACCAGGGGATATAGTACTTGACGGTTTTTGTGGAACCGGAATGACAGGAGTGGCTGCGCAATCATGTGAAACTCCTGATTATGAAATAGAATCAAAATTAAAAAAATTATCATATACGCCTAGATGGGGTGCTCGTAAGGCTGTACTCAACGATCTTTCTCCCGCAGCAACTTTTATAGCTGCCAATTACAATGCTGATATAGATGCATTGTAATTTGTAGAGGCGGCTAATGGCGTACTCGACAGAGTCAATAAAAAAGTCGAATGGTTATACACTACTACGCCAGAAAAGACGGATGGATTTATTCCTGAGACGAAAGGAATTATTAACTATACAATTTGGTCCGATGTGTTCATATGTCCAAGCTGCGGCGAGGAGTTTGTATATTGGGATGTTGCCGTTGATGAAAAGGGCAATATGCGCAAAGAACTACATTGCCCACATTGCCATGCAAAAATTAAGAAGAGCAAATGCGAGAGAGCCAAAGAATTATATTATAACCAGTTCTTGGATAAAACCGCTTCTTTTGCAAAGCAAGTTCCTGTTTTAATCAACTATACCGTTGGAGGAAAGAAATACAATAAAAGGCCAGACGATCATGACTTAAAGCTATTGGAAAAGGTGAAAAAATTCACTTCTTCTACAGCAGATTATTGGTACCCAACTGACGAAGTGCCTCGTGGAGTTAAGACAGCTGACCCTATTAATCTTGGTATAACCAACGTAAACCTCTTTTATACGGATAGGAATTTGTATGTTCTCTCCGTGTTATGGGAGGAAGCCCGAAAAACAGATTACAGAAATCAGATTTGGTTTTGCGTAACATCTGTTCTTATAAAGACGGCCTCAAAATTACACAATATAGGCTTGAAAAACGGGAAGATCAACCTAGCTGGCGCAATGCCTAATGCTTTATTTATTCCGAGCATGCTTGCTGAGAGAAATATCATCACTTTGATTAGGGGAAAAATAAAAGATATAACTCCTGTTTTCTCTTTTAAGAAGTCAAATGATAATTATGTAATAAGCACAGGCTCGTCGACTGATTTGAGGATGATACCGGATAACTCTATTGACTACATTTTTGTAGATCCACCATTCGGGGATAACTTAATGTATTCAGAATTAAGCTTCATCTGGGAGGCTTGGTTGAAAGTTAAGACCAACAACAAGGATGAAGCAATTATTAATACGGTTCAGAAAAAGGGAGTCCATGAATATCAAGAACTGTTTAAGCAGTGTTTTAATGAATTTTATCGTTGCCTAAAACCGGGCAGATGGATAACAGTAGAATTCCATAACAGTAAAAATAGTGTTTGGATGGCTATTAATGAAGCAATACAATCTTCGGGATTCATAGTTTCATATGTTAAAACTCTAGATAAAGGACAAGGAAGCTATAATCAACAGACAGCTCTTGGTGCTGTAAAGCAAGACTTAGCAATCTCTGCTTATAAACCGAAGGAAGAATTTAGAAGAGAGTTTGTTGAAAAAGCTGGTTCTGAGGAAACCGCCTGGGCTTTTGTCCGTCAGCATCTTGCGAATCTTCCTGTTGTTGTAGACGCTGATCACAACGGAAAACTGGATATTATCGCTGAGCGCCAGGCGTACCTGCTTTTTGACCGTATGGTGGCTTACCACATCATGAACGGCATTCCGGTTCCGATTGACGCGACAGATTTCTATAAGGGACTGGACGAGAAGTTCCTGAAGCGCGACGGCATGTATTTCCTACCGGATCAGGTGAATGAATATGATACGGCCCGCATCAAGATGGACGTTGAGCCGATCCAGTTCGAGCTGTTTGTTTCGAACGAGAAGTCCGCTATTGCGTGGCTTTATCAGCAGCTCGACACGCCGCAGACGTATGCGGAACTCCAACCGAAGTTCATGCAGGAAGTGAAGTCTGTCGATCACTATGAAGACATGCCGGAGCTTTCCGTCATGCTGGACGAGAACTTTATTCAGGATGATAAGGGCCGCTGGTATATTCCGGACCGTACGAAGGAAGGCGACGTCGCCAAGCTCCGCGAGAAAAACCTCTGGAAGGAATTCGAGAGCTATGTGAACAGCAAAGGAAAGCTGAAGCTGTTTCGTTCCGAGGCAATCCGCGTAGGTTTCTCAAGGCTCTGGAAGGATAAGAACTATCAGGCCATTGTCGATATGGCCGAGCGGCTGCCGGAGCAGATTATTCAGGAAGACGACAAGTTGCTGATGTATTACGACATTAGTTTGAGCCGCGTGCAGTAAGGCTTTGATCTGCACATTTTTGGAGGTGGCAATGCATGCTGAAGGCAGGTGAATTCGCCTTTGACAGGAATACGGGAAAAAGCGTACAGGTTCTTGAACGGCTCGAAGTGTGGGGATACGTGTCCTATCGTGTCTTCAATCCGTCCACGGGAACCGTCTATAAGGTGATGGCGGACAGCCTGAGTGATTCGTCCGGCTCGAATACATACGACGAGAATTATCTGCGCTATGTCACGCTGCTGTCAAAGATTAAAAACGAAACGGCGGGAGGGCTGCTGACTTCTCTTGCCAGTGGAGTCATCCCGCTGCCGCACCAGCTGCATGTGTTGAATCGTGTGATGTCCACAAACAACATCCGCTATATTCTGGCGGACGAGGTTGGCCTCGGAAAAACGATTGAGGCTGGCATGGTCATCAAGGAACTGAAAGCAAGAGGACTGGTCAGGCGGACGCTTGTAGTCTGCCCGACGGGCCTTGTAACGCAGTGGTCTGCGGAAATGCAGGAGAAGTTTCACGAGAAGTTTCAGGTGATTCTTCCGTCGGATTATGACACGATTCGTAGGCTTACGGACAGCGACGACGTTTATGGGCAATACGATCAAGTCATCTCGCCGATGGATTCCATAAAACCACTCGAAAAACATGTCGGATGGATCGAGGAACGCGTAGAGCAATATAACCAGGAGCGCATTTATTCCATCATCAACAGCGGCTGGGATCTGATCATCATCGATGAGGCACACCGCGTTGCCGGTTCTTCCAGTGAAGTGGCTCGGTATAAGCTGGGTAACCTGCTTTCACAGGCCAGTCCGTATCTGCTTCTTCTAACAGCGACACCGCATAACGGGAAGACTGAGCCGTTCCTGCGGCTGGTCCGCCTGCTGGATGAAGATGCCTTTCCGAACGCAAAATCCGTAGTCAAGGAACAGGTAGCTCTGTTCCTAATCCGTACAGAGAAACGCGAGGCTATAGATAATAACGGAAATCTGCTGTTTAAGAACCGCGTCACACATCTGGTCGAGCTGACATGGGATGAACGGCATACCTATCAGCGACAGCTCTATGAGATGGTCACGTTCTACGTTTCGAAGACCTACAACAAAGCGCTCCGGAACCGTAAGAAAAACATGTGCCTGATTTTTTTACTGATCATCATGCAGCGCATGGTGACAAGCAGCACAGCTGCAATCCGTCAGAGCCTCAAGCGGAGGCTTGAAATACTGAAAACCCAGAATACAAAACTGGGTTCTCTTACCGAGGAAGATCTTGCCGAGCTGGATATTGAAGATGGCGTCGAGGATGCCCTTCAGGCAATGTCCCTTGACATGGAAGAAGAAATCAGCGAGTTGGAGAATATCATCGCAGTTGCAAAGCAGGCGGAGTTCCAGCACCCGGATGTAAAAGTCGAAACGCTAGAGAACACGATAGACGCACTCCTGAACGCAGACAGGAACCAGAAAATCATCATCTTTACGGAATTTGTGGCCACGCAGGAATCTCTCCAGCGGCTGCTGACTTCAATGGGATATACCGTGACAGTCCTGAATGGCCGGATGAGTATTGAAGAGCGTAACGAGGCGCTCCGGGAATTCCGGGACAACACGAACATCTTTATTTCCACTGATGCCGGTGGCGAAGGCCTGAACCTGCAGTTTTCGAATATCATCATCAACTATGATTTGCCGTGGAATCCGATGAAAATCGAGCAGCGCTGCGGTCGTGTGGATCGTATCGGGCAAACACAAGATGTGCAGATTTTCAATTTCATCGTAACAGATACGATTGAAAACCGTGTACGGGAAGTGCTGGAAGAAAAGCTCTCTGTGATCCTCAAAGAAATGGGCGTCGATAAGTATTCCGATGTCCTCGATAGCGAAGTCGCGGAGGTCGATTTTACCGATGTCTATATGCGCTCTATCAGCAGAACGCATAGAAAATCCGATGAGAATCTGTATCCAGCAGAATTTGAGCTACGACAGGAATTGAAAAATGCGCAGAAATACAAGAGCCTGCTTCATGAAGACAAAGACCTGACAAAGCTCGTCGGGAAGGAATCGAACTTTGATGTGGATTCCGCTCTGCGCAAAATGCTCACCTATTATGATGCTTGGCAGGGATTGGACCCGCGGCTCATTATGGATATCAGTATCAATGATGAGAGCATCACACGGCACCTCAATGCAGACGTGATTCAGGACCGATTTTCTCCGATATTGTCGGTTTCGATTCAGGATTTTCCAAATGAAGAAGGATACTTCATGCTTTGGGATTTGTCTGTAACCGATGAAGAAATGAACCAGAGAATACTCCCTGTATTTGTAAATAAAGATTTTGTGCTTCGGCCAATGGCCGGGCAGCGGATTATGGATGTGTTCCTCGACGGAACGTCAAGGCTTTCTGTTCGTTCCGTGCCGAACTTAACTAGAGAAGAATACCAGCAGCTCGAAAAGCTGAGCACAGAATTTGCGTATGATTCGTTTCTTGAATTAAAGGATCAGCAGCTCAAAAGAAATAAGGAAAGCTACAACAAGTATATGTATGCTCTGAAACTGCGGACAGAGGCTACAAAGCATGTGGGAATAGATAACATCAGGAAATCAAGGCTGCAACGGTTGGAAAAAGAAAAAGAAACCATAGAGGAACGATATAGAAAAGGACAAGAGGTCTATCCGGAATTCCGGTTGTTCCTGCTTGTCAGATTGGAGGCGTGACAATGTTCGGACAATATGTATATGAAAAAACTTACGCTTCCAACACTTCACGCATGGTCCTCATCGATGAAGATGGCCTTGAAGAAAAGACGAACTATGCCGATGAGTTCGCGCAAGGAGGTTTCCAGATCATTCATTACAAAGATGATCTGTGCTTCAGAATTGAATGGGAAGACAAATTCAAAAGTGGTCAGGATAAATACCTGATTCTCGCAAAGCCAAAGGTCTACATACCATATGATGTTCTAAAGACTTGTGGTTCTTACAAATTTCAGATTTCATTGATGAACCTTTTTCCGCGCCTTCAGGCGCAGTGCATCCGGGAAAGGACTGATTTGAACTTTGACCTGCTTTCCATGGCATATAAGGGCCTCTACGACGATTGCCGAACATACGACAAAACGAAAGATTTCATAGACGATGTCGTCTATGGTAAAGACAATGTTCGAGAGTATGTGAATCAACGTATCAAAGATGTTTCTGTAATGGCAGAAAAGGCCCAGAACTATAAGGATTGGATCAAAGTCGCAGAGATAAAATCTGAGATTGATGTCTTCTGTGCTTCTTATGAAATTGACTCGAATGCTGAGTTCGTGCAAGAACCATTCTTAAAATTTATACTTGAGAACTTCGGCAAGCTTTCTGGAAAGATTACTTCAGATCGGGAAACACCGGTGCTCGTCAAGGGCGCGATGGATTACATGCATAATCACAGCGATAAATTCGTGATTATCGTCATGGACGGAATGTCGGAATTTGACTGGACAATATTGTCGCAAAGCTTCGGAGACATAAAGTACGAACGATCTGCGGTTTTTGCCATGATTCCGACAATCACATCGCTTTCTCGGCAGAGCCTTGTTTCCGGCAAATATCCTCTGCAGCTTTTGAGCCCGTGGAGTACCAGCAAGGAAGGTAAGGAATTCACCGATTGTGCGAGGAGCTTTGGCCTGCGCAAAGAGCAAGTTGAATATCACCGAGGATACGATGTCGACTTTGGACCGACGATTCGTTGTGGTTGCGTCATCATCAATGACATAGATGATATGGTTCATGGTCAGCAGCAGGGAAGATCTGGCATGTATCGTGATGTGGAATACCTGTCCAGTATGGGTAAGCTCGCGACGCTTGTGCGAAATCTACTCAGTAGGGGCTTTGATGTCTATATTTCGGCTGATCACGGTAATACTCCATGCATCGGTCAGGGAAAACTGATGAAGCTCGGTGTTGAAACAGAAACAAAGAGCCATCGCATGCTGGTTCTGGAGAAGTTTGCTGATAAAGAAAAAATGAAGGAACAATATGACATGATTGAGTATCCGAAGTACTTTCTCGACAAGCAGTACGATTACTTGATTTGCAACATTGGGAAATCCTTTGATGCGAAAGGTGACAAGGTGATGACACACGGAGGCATAACAGTGGACGAGGTGATCGTGCCATTTATTAAAATAAAGGCGGTGGATAACAATGGGTAAGATGGTCGGACTTTCGAGAAATTTGAAGATGACATGGCTTAACAAGGCCGTCGAGCTGTTATCCGAGAATCTGCCGGAACAAGGATATAAGGACAAGTTGAATGAATACCTCAGCTTTGAAATCAAGAGTCCTACAAACCTGCGTAAAACCAGAGAGATTCTGATGAACTTATGGTATTACGAGAATCCGGAGACGGAATCTCTGCGAACACAGGCACGGGTTCTTATCGAAAAGGATTCTGATAATTCGCTTGCGGCCCACTGGTGTATCATCCTCATCACATACCCGATATTTGTAGATGTGTCGAGGATCATCGGTAAGCTCTCCGAATTTGAAGAGGAGTTTACGCTCCAGCAACTAAAACAGAAGATCTTTGATGAATGGGGTGAACGCGCTACGCTGTTCCACTCCATCGACAAGATTATCGCAACAATGAAAGCGATGGGCGCTTTGAAAGCTGAAAAGCCGGGCCGATACACTATCGTAAAGCATGAAGTGCGAGACGATAAAGTAAATGCACTTCTGACAAGCGCCGGTATGACCGTTGAAGACAAGGGAAACTTTACTCTTCAGGATTTGCGCGAAATGAGCTACATGTTCCCGTTCAAATACCAAATTGAGAGGGAAATGCTTATGATGAATGATACGTTTACCATCACGAACATCGGCGGCGAAATGATGGTGAGCCTGACGGCAAGCTTATGATGACTTGGGAACAGTTCTATGACGGTTATCTCGGCTGGTCGGATAGCACCGTCTCTTCCAGACTTTCACAGATATCCGACCTACAAAATGCGGATACTGCCGAGATTGTAGATTGCTGTCAATGCATAGATGAGGCTCTTGCCTGCCGCCTTCTTCGCAAGGCAGAGAAGGCACCGCTTTCCTTCACCTATGCTCAAGTTGCGGAGCTTGCCATATTTATCAGTGACGAGGAGCTTTTGAATGCTCTTGCGATAGCGGCGACGGGTCCTTGTACGCAGGAGAATCTGGAAGAACTGAATAATAACGAGATTCGGGACGATGTGATAACGGACATCGCTAAGCACTACAACCTGCACGATCCGAATGAAGGTGCTATCTGGCAGCCAGGTGTTCTTCAGAAACAGATCGACGACCTCGCGGAAAGTGCCGGACAGCTGGCGGACAAACTGAACCGGATTAACAAGAATCTCGAAAAGCAGAAACGAAAGAAAAAATCAGGACTGTTTGCTTTTCTCGGTGTGCTTGGAGATTCAAACGGAGCCAAGTCGTCCTCCGGTTTCAGAGTTGGTGATCATGTGCGAGTGAAGTATCGCGGCCAAGAAGGAACGATAATTGACATCAATGGGAATCTGATAATGGTCTCCCTTGATGACGGAAAACATGCGGATTCCTACGACGCGTCGCAGCTTGAGAAAACATGGTGACGCTGATTAAACCTTTCAACGATAGCCATACTTTTTAACGATAGCAGATTGGGGGGCGCTTTTGACTACAGCAATCGCAGCAGCATACACATACAGGGCCACAGACGCGCTCCCGCTTTATGCCCTGAAACGCAGAAAAGCCCAGAAACAGCGCGGTTTCCGGGCTAAAAGCAATACGGGCATTGTATCAAAGATGAGGTCTTAATAGATCCACCTTATAACACGGGAAATGATTTTATCTATGAGGACGATTTTTCCAAAAAGACAGATGACTATGTGGAAAATAGTGGGCAGACTGACGAAGAAGGGAATCGGCTGGTACAGAATACGGAAAGCAATGGCAGATTTCATACGGATTGGTTAAATCTGATTTATCCGAGATTGAGAATTGCAAAAGATTTACTTAGTGAAGATGGGCTTGTATTCATTTCTATAGATGAACATGAATCACATAATTTAAGAAAAATATGTGACGAAATATTTGGTGTTCAGAACTTTATATCTCAAATAATATGGGAAAAACGTTATACAAGAAGCAATAATGCGAAACGCTTTACAACTTTGACTGAACCCATCATTTGTTACGCAAAAAATATTATGTATGTTTCAGATATAAAAGAAAGAAGAAGTTCAAAAGCTGATTCTATATATTCAAATCCAGATAATGATCCACGTGGACCATGGACAAGTGTTTCATATGTCAACCCTGCTTCAAAAAATCAACGCCCGAATCTTGTTTATAAACTACATAATCCAATAACTGGAGTAGATGTGGAACATCCGATAAATGCATGGAAATATGAAGAATCTACTTATGAGACTCATGTAAAAGATAATCGACTGTACTGGGGGAAAAATGGAGAAAATACATATCCTAGATTAAAAAAAATTCTGTCTGAAATGGATGGTGGGATGGTTCCAGTAGACCTTTGGCGCCAGGATGTTACTGGTACAACTGATCAAGCAAAGAACTAGAAAGTTTTTTAGGAAGAAAAATTTTTGATTTTCCTAAGCCAAAAGAATTAATAATTCGAATCATTTCGCTAATTATTAACCATAATAATGGCAAGAACAATATTATTTTAGATTTTTTCTCCGGTTCAGCATCTACGGCTCATGCTGTCATGCAATTGAATGCTGAGGACGGCGGACATCGTAGGTACATCATGGTACAACTACCAGAAATAACGGATGAAAATAGTGAAGCACACAAAGCTGGCTACAAAACTATCTGTGACATCGGCGAAGAACGCATTTGCCGTGCTGGCAAGAAAATCAAGGAAGAAACGGGTGCAGATATCGATTATGGCTTCCGCTGTTTCAAAGTAGATTCTTCCAACATGAAAGATGTCTATTACAAGCCAGCTGATATGAAACAGGATCAAATGGACCTTTTTGCCGATAATATCAAGGAAGACCGCACGCCAGAAGATTTGCTGATTCAGGTCATGCTTGATTTGGGTGTACTCCTTTCGTCGAAAATCGAAGAGACAGAAATAGCTGGTAAAAAAGTTTTTTCTGTAGAAAACGGCTATCTGATTGCCTGCTTTGATGAAAAGGTTACCGAAGAAATAGTAATGGCTATCGCCAAGCAGCATCCGTATTATGCTGTATTCCGTGATAGTTCCATGGCAGATGACAGCGTAGCGGCTAACTTCGAACAGATATTTATGACTTATAGTCCGCAGACCGTAAGGAAGGTGCTTTAATGGAAAAGAATCTTAGTTCATATCATTCCTTAATAAAAGATTTAGAAGTGCTTATTGCTTCTGGAAGAAAAGCTGCGTATCAATCTATCAATCAAGCGATGATTGATATGTATTGGAATATTGGGAAACGGATTGTAGAAGAAGAACAGAAAGGAAAGGCGCGTGCCCAATATGGCAAAGCGCTGATTAAAAACCTGGCGGCTGTTTTGACAGCAGAATTCGGGGCAGGTTTTACGGCTAGAAATCTTCGGAATTACAGACAATTTTATCTCCTATTTCCGGAACGCGAGATTTGGCACGCATGCGTGCCAAATCTTACATGGACACATTTTCGCTCTCTCCTTCGAGTCAGCGACGAAGATGCCCGCATTTGGTATTTACGTGAATCATCGGAACAAGGCTGGAGCTCGCGGACGCTGGATCGCAATATTAGTACCCAGTATTATTACCGGCTTCTGAAATCTCCTCAAAAGGATGCAGTAATTGCAGAAATGAAGGCTCATACGGTTCAGTATCAGAAAGAAACGTATGAATTAATTAAAAACCCGGTGATTGCAGAATTTTTGGGATTTAAAAATGAAGATTCGTATCTGGAAAGTGACCTGGAATCTGCTATTCTTTCCCACATCCGTGATTTTTTAATGGAAATGGGGAGAGGTTTTGCCTTTGTTGCAAGACAGCAGCATATTGTAACTGAAACAGATGATTACTATATTGATCTTGTTTTTTACAATATTGAATTAAAATGCTATGTGCTGATTGATTTGAAAATGGGAAAAATTACACATCAAGACGTTGGGCAGATTGATATGTACGTGAGGATGTATGATGACCTGAAGTGCAAAGAAGGGGATAATCCGACAATCGGCATTTTACTATGTTCTGAAACGGATGCTGATATTGCACGATATTCGGTTCTGCATGATAATGACAGACTCTTTATGTCGAAGTACTTGACATATCTTCCAACGAAAGAACAGCTAAAAGAGGAAGTTGAGAAGCAAAAAGCGATTTTCTATACTCAGCATCCGGATCAGGCCATAGAAAATTCCCAGGGAGATGAAAAGGATGACTGAGATGAAATTTAAATTTACCATACAAGACTATCAGACTGCAGCGGTGGACAGCGTGGTAAAAGTTTTTGCCGGACAGCCATTTCAGAATCAAATGAGTTATCGCCGCGATACGGATTCAACGATGAGCGATAAAAATCTTTTTAACTGGGAAGTCTCTGATGAAGACCTTTACATTGGTTTTTCGAATACACCAGTAGCGCTTGACTCACATCAGCTGCTAAACAATATACGAGATGTTCAAAACGATAATAATATTAAGGAGTCGTCTTCTCTGGCAAAGCATTTAGGCGCTTGTTCTTTGGATGTAGAAATGGAAACAGGGACAGGGAAGACCTATGTCTACATCAAGACGATGTTTGAGTTGAATAAACGATATGGCTGGAGTAAATTCATCGTCGTCGTTCCGTCCATTGCGATTCGCGAAGGCGTCCAGAAGAGTTTTCAAACCATGCGGGACCATTTCATGGAACAGTATGGCAAGAAAGCCCGCTTCTTTGTTTATACCTCTAAGAATTTGACCGATATCGACAGTTTCAGTTCCAGTGCAGACCTCTCGGTCATGATCATCAATGTACAGGCTTTCAATGCCGGATTTAATAAAGAGAAAAATAAAGAAGGCAGAGGCGGCGATAAGGCGGCTAGAATTATTTTTTCAGCAAGAGATGATTTCGGCTCAAGAAAGCCTATTGATGTAATCGCCGCAAACCGGCCCATTGTGATTCTCGATGAACCGCAGAAAATGGGCGGAAAAAAGACGCAGGAATCATTGAAAGAGTTTCATCCGCTGTTTACTCTGAATTACTCTGCTACTCACAAAGAGCATCATGACCTTGTTTACGTCTTGGATGCCCTGGATGCGTATCGGATGAAGCTGGTCAAAAAGATTGAAGTCAAAGGCTTTGACATCCATAACCTGCGTGGGACAGATGGTTATCTGTATCTTGAAAACATTATCATTTCACCGAAAAAGCCGCCCATGGCCCGACTGGAATTTGAAATAAAATATGATAAATCCATCAAGCGTGAAACCCGTATTGTCGGAGTCGATGATGATTTGTATGCTCTTTCCAAAGAGATGGAACAGTATCAGGGCTATCATATCAATGATATTGACCCGATTCGAGGCGTCGTGACCTTTACCAATGGCACGGAAATCCACACGGGTGAAGTCCTGGGCGATGTCAGCGAAAAGGACATTCGCCGGGTTCAGATTCGGGAAACTATCCGTTCTCATTTCGAGAAGGAAAAGGAATTGTATAACCGCGGTATCAAGACGCTGTCTTTGTTTTTTATCGATAAGGTAGAGAATTATCGGAAGTATGATGCCGATGGCAATGAAATCAACTCGGAATACGGTCAGATGTTTGAAGAAGAATATACATCCATTTTGAATGAATATCTGACATTGTTCAATACCCCATATGAACAATATCTGCGGAATATTGATGTACACGCTACCCATGCGGGCTATTTTAGCATTGACAAGAAAGGTCATAAAGTAGATTCCAAGATTAAGCGCGGCTCAGACATCAGCGATGATGAATCAGCCTATGAACTGATTCTGAAAGATAAGGAAAAATTGCTTTCCTTCGATAACCCAGTACGCTTTATCTTTTCCCACTCTGCGCTGCGGGAAGGTTGGGATAACCCAAATGTCTTCCAAATTTGCACATTAAAACATGGTGGAGACAGTACCACTAATAAACGGCAAGAAGTAGGTCGTGGCCTCCGTATCTGCGTCAATCAATCAGGTGAACGGATGGACGAGCACGTTCTTGGCTCTGAAGTACAAAAAATCAACCAGCTGACGGTAATCGCTAGTGACGGATATGAAGACTTTGTATCTTCTCTCCAAAAGGAAATCAAAGACGACCTGTATGAACGTCCGACAAAGGCTACAGTGGACTATTTCCAAGGCAAGCGAATTAAAATTGGCGACGATGTGGTGACTATTACTAGTGACCAGGCAAATGCGATTTATTTCTATCTTGTCAAGAACTCTTATATAGATGAAGATGGGCATGTAACAGATGCGTATCGTGCTGATGCAGAAAACAAGACCTTAGCTCCGCTTCCGGACAAGATAAAGAGTATGGCAGCGGGAGTGCATGCACTGGTCCAGAGTATTTTTGATGAACATGCACTGGATGATATGATTGATGACGGTCATCAGACGAAAATTCAGGAAAACGCGTTGAATGATAACTTCTATAAGAAAGAATTCCAGACTCTTTGGCACTACATCAACCATAAGTGGAGCTATACTGTAGATTTTGATAGTCAGGAGCTGATTCAAAAAGCCATTCGCCATATTGATGAGAAGCTCTTTGTTTCTCAATTGCAGTATACCGTAACAAAAGGGAAGCAAGGCGACGATTGGTCAGCTGAGACTATAAAATCAGGTAATGGTTTTGTATCAGAAAAAAGCCGTCCCTTCAAGTTAAAACGCGGAGAAACCAGCCAAGTCAAATACGATCTTGTTGGCAAAATTGGTGTGGGGACACATTTGACTAGAAAAACGGTTGTAGCCATCCTGAAAAGCATATCGCCTGCGAAATTCGCTATGTATAAGAATAACCCGGAAGAGTTTATTTCCAAAGTCACAAAACTGATTAATGAAGAAAAAGCGACTATGATTGTCGATGACATCACATACAACCAGACAAATGGTACCTACGATTCAGAAATCTTTACAGCCGAAAAAAACAAGGATTTTTCCAAGGCATACCTGGTTAAGAAAAATGTACAGGACTATGTATTCGCCGATGGAACTGCCGAAAAATCCATTGAACGAAAATTTGCCGAAGATATGGATCTAGATGACAGAGTCGTCGTATACGCCAAGCTGCCAAGAGGATTCCAGATTCCCACTCCGGTCGGTAACTATGCACCAGACTGGGCCATTGCCTTCAAAAAAGGCACAGTAAAACACATCTATTTTGTAGCTGAAACAAAAGGCTCCATGGAAAGCATGGAGCTGCGCCCTATCGAACAAGCCAAGATTAAGTGTGCTAAAAAACTGTTCAATGAAATCTCAACCGATGATGTCGTATATGAACAGGTGGATTCCTATCAGAATCTACTAAGCATGATGAACGCTATCTAAGAAGAGAGTCCAGATGCATTAGATAAAAGTTAAACAGAAGAAATTCCTGGCAGTCATATTTTGTCGATTGATGCTGGCTCTTAAAGGTTAGCATTTATATAACAATTACGTCTGGAAATATTGCGTTCGTTGAATTTATAAAAAGAAGCTGGTATGAATACGTTCAAGCGATATGCTGTGGTTCAGCAGAAGGCCGGCCTGTGGAAGTTGTGCCGATGTTTGTCCACGAGGAGCCATTTCGGTCCAGCATGGCTGTTTTGCCCAGGTGGATGTGATGCGCTGTGTGGGTTGTGGCCTTTGTGCCCGGGAATGTCCGCTGGAATGGACCAGTACGGCTCCGGGTTCTCCCTGGGTCGTACAATTTTCGTTCAAGCTGTATAGTCTGATGCTGACCTCAGAAATTATAGCGATACTAGCCATGATTTGGTTCCGTCCCCGGGCATGGTGTACCTTTTGTCCCATGGGGACTCTGACCCAGGGAATTTGTAAGTTCCGGAACAGGAAGGGATAGTTTATAGTACTTAAAAGAATCTTAGCCCTTTAAGTAAGAGTCAAAGAAGTCTGTAATGATCTGGAGAACTTCTTCCTGGTTCCAGTAAATGCCGCCGTGAGCTGCGCCTTCAACCAGGTATCGTTTGGATGGGATATTATGCCTTTGGAGTGCCTGAAAGAGCAGGTCGGTCTGGCTGGGAGAAACGATGGTATCGTTTGTGCCGTGCATGAGCAACATAGGGGCACTGGTCCGGGAAATGTAGGTAATGGGATTGGCTTTTTGGGCGCCTTCCGGATCGGCCAGGATGCCGCCGTCTTTCCCACCGAATACGGCAGATCCGTTTACCCACAGTGCTTCTGTGGCACCAGCCGACTGGTGGGCTTCTTTCACGGCATCACTGTAGTCGTCGCCAATGCGTGTCAGATCGGAAAGGCCATATAGGTCTACTGCCGCTTTTACATCACTTCCTGCCTGGAGATTGTCCCCTTTGTCAAAGGTCGTCGTGCCACTGGTCGTAGCTGCCATGGCAGCAAGATAGCCACCGGCACTGCCCCCGATGATGCCGATCCGTTCCGGATCGATGTCGAATTGGTCAGCATGGGCTTTCAAATAGCGTATAGAAGATTTCACATCTTCCAGTGGTTCTGGGAAACGGGCCGTAGGCGCTACCCGGTACTGGATGGAGGCAACGACATAACCGGCTTCTGCCAGGTGCATCCGGAGCTGAATGCCGTTATCCTTATTGGCATTGATGAAACCGCCACCGGTAACATACACGATAGCTGGAAGCTTTTTCTCTGACTTCGGCTGGAGAATGTCCATTTTCATGGCCACATTGGGATACCCCCGCATCGGAACTTGTTCGTATACGACATCGGAAATCTGGTTGATGACAGGCGTCTTCAACGGGACAGAAATCTTCGTGCTTTCCACTTTTCCCGGCATGCTCTTTGTAGCAGAATCGACATTGACATCCATGGCCATAGTATTGCCTCCTATCCACACCAGCCCGGTCAGGGCAAGGGCTATTACTTGTTTTTTTGATTTCTGGCTGTGCCTGAAGATTTTCATCGGTATCTCCTTTATTTGTAGTATGTCTCATTCTAGCATGGAATAAGGGTGGTAGCAATGAACTCGTATCTGCTATCATACGATCTTTGACACTTTTAAAAGAAAAAACGGTTCACGAAGCCTGATGTAATGGGCGTTGTGAGCCGTTTTTGTTTGGCTTCCATACGTGCTATATGCCGTACAGCGTCCCAGGGAATCGAAAATATAACGTAGGGAATCCATATGATGTTCATATGGATTCCCTACGTTATATATATTTTACCTGTTCTTTTTTTCGTGATATACTGCTTCCGTTACGAAAGGAAGGGTATATATGGAATGGATTTTTTCGACTGATGTGCGTGTGTTGTTCTGGCTGCACCGGCTGGCCGGTCCGCATATGAATAGTTTCATTACGTTATTTACGACAGGCATAAATTGTCTGTGGCTCTGGCTGGGGCTGGCTGCTGCCGGCCTGTGGAACCGCCGCAGCCGCTGGATGACGCTGACCATCATCGTGGCCGTTATCATGGCAATTTTTATTGGTGATGTCGTCCTCAAGCATGCGGTCATGCGGCTCCGTCCGTATATTGTCATTGACGGGGCTCCTGTGGTGGAAGCTCTCAAATATCCCGTCAGTTATTCCTTTCCCTCCGGCCATTCGTTCTTTTTCTTTGCCGGGGCGACGGTCCTGTACTGTTATCGCCACCGCCTGGGTATACTGGCCTATGGGCTGGCAGCGGTCGTAGCTTTTTCCCGGATGTATCTGTTCATGCATTTTCCCAGTGATGTCCTGGCCGGGGCTGTCCTGGGAATCGGTGTTGGGTATGGGGCGTACCGGATCTGCCAGTATGTACGGAGACGGTTTACTGTCCGTCCGATACGTTAGCGATGGCCCCATTCCTGCCAGCCCGTTACGCCAGTAATGCCCAGTCCGGGAGCTTCGGGCAGGATGAGTTCGTTTTTGTCATAAGAGATGCCACCTGCGATGGGATCGTCTGCCATGAGGTCAGCGGCATCGAGGTCATTGATTACAATGGCCGGATTTCCGGCTGACAGGCTGGCGGCGGCCGTAATGCCGATTTTGCTTTCCAGCATGCAGCCCATCATACAATCTATACCGGAGCCCTGGGCCATGGCGGCAATGCGGGAAGCCGGTCCGAGACCGCCGGCTTTCATGAGCTTGATATTGATGAGGTCACAGGCGCGGGTAGCGAGAAGATGAGATACGTCGTTGGGACTGAATGCCGATTCGTCGGCCATGATGGGCGTATCTACGTGGTCGGTGACGAATTTCAGTCCTTCTATGTCATCGGCTGCCACCGGTTGTTCAATCAGTTCTATATCGAGGCCGGCATCTTCCATGCGGTGGATGGTGCGTACGGCCTCTTTTGGTTTCCAGCCCTGATTGGCATCGAGACGGATGGTGATATCCGGTCCGGCAGCCTGGCGGATGGCACGGACACGCTGGATATCGAGGGCGGCGTCAACGCCGACTTTGAGCTTCAGGTTCGTATAACCGGCTTTGATAGCCTTTTGCGCATCCTGTACCATCTGGTCCGGTGAGCCCAGGCTGATGGTCAGATCCGAAGTGATACGTGGACGCAGGCCACCGAAAAATCGATAGAGCGATAGGTTGTATTTCTGCCCAAATAAGTCGTGGACGGCTATATCGAGGGCTGCTTTAGCCGATGTATTGTGCACCATGCTGTGCTGGATGCGCTGGAGGATGGCTTCTCTTTCATCGATATCCATGCCCAGAATCCGGGGGCCTATGGCATCGGTAATGGCAGATGCCACGGATGCATGGCTGTCTCCCGTAATGACCACTGTGGCCGGCGCGTTGCCCCAGCCCGTATGTCCATCATCGGTGATGACCTGGACGACCAGGTCTTCGGCTGTATCGACGCGGCGCAGTGCCGTGATAAAGGGCGTCTTCAGGGGAATACGTATGATTCCCACGCGTATATCTGTGATTTTCATAAGAGGATTCCTCCCTTTGGCTGGACAAAAATGTGACTAGTACTATTGTACTGACTTGACCTGCGATTGTCCAGGACACGAAATGGCTTGGGGATTCCGCAGTGGAAAATGAGAAAGGCAGGCGTTTTTTACCTTGAATTTACGAATTGCATATATTATACTAAAGAAGGTCTGAATATGAATCCTGGGGGAGCTCCCTGGATTTGTTATATCGTGATATTAATGGCCAACATGCGAGGGAGTCCGTGTGCCGGACTGAGAGGGCGCCAGAGCCGCCGACCGTTATTTGGGAATCGTAGTCCCTTTTTGTCGCATGGACTGGCCGCACGGAGAGGGATGCAGGGTCCCTCTCTTTTTTGTATGGGTATAATATGTTTTATATTTATCGTGAGGAGTCGATGATGATGAAGAAATGGCAAGTTCTGATATCCGCATTGCTTATGGGCTGTGTATTCCTGTCTGGTTGTGGCAGCAGTGATACGCAGAAGAGCGGATCGAAAGAGGTAGAAGAATTGAAAATCGCCGTATCTCCCTACCAGGATGCCGATACAATCCAGACGAAAACGGAACCGCTGGGGAAGATGCTTCAGGAAAAAATGAAAGAAAAAGGATACAATATCAAGAAAGTGACCATCAATGTGGGTACTTCTTATAATGCTGTCGGGGAAGCGCTGAGTTCGGGTAGTGCCGATATGGGCTTTATTTCCGGCGCTACGTACGTCATGTATGATAAGGACGTCGATGTACTGCTGACAGCACTGCGCCAGGGAATCGACAAGGATACGACGGATTTGTCTGTCTGGAATAATGGCACGCCGGAAGCCTTCAAAAAAGATCTGGTCAAATACTATCGTTCGGCTATCGTCGTCGGCCCCAGTGCCAAAGGGCAGGCTATCCTTGCCAAGGTCAAACGGGGTGAAAAGCCGACATGGGATGAATTGAACGACCTGACCTGGGGCGTCATGAGCCCGGCATCTGCTTCGGGGTATCTGTATCCGTCGCTCTGGCTGAAAGACAACTATGGAAAGAAAATTTCTGATCTGGCCCACGTTGTGCAGTCTGATTCGTATACGACTTCGACAGCCCGCCTGGCATCGGGACAGGTGGATGTCATTGTGGCCTATTCTCATATCCGCGCCCATATGGCTAAAAACTGGCAGGAAAAATTCGGCGGTACGTCGGATATCTGGTCCCAGACCGGCGTCATTGGCGTAACGGACAAGATTTACAATGATACAGTCAGTGTCAGCAAGGCCAGTAAGGTCATGCAGGATGAAAACTTCCGCAAAGCTCTCGGCGAATCACTTATTGAAATCGGAAAGACCGATGAAGGCCTGAAGGTATTGCAGACACTGGGTCATAAAGGGTATGACTGGGCCCAGAGTTCGGATTATGATGGAGAACGGAAAGTTCAGCAGGAATTGAAATAATAAGGGGAAAAGGGGAAGAATCATGGCTATGCTGGAATTAAAACACGTCTGCCAGTCCTACAAGAAGGAAAAACCTGTCCTGTGTGATATATCCCTTGCTATTCCGGCCGGACAGTTCGTATCGGTTATCGGGCCCAGCGGTGCCGGCAAGACGACGCTGCTGCGCCTGTTTAATCATATGATATGTCCCGATTCGGGAGAAGTCTGGATTGACAGTACCCGGTTTGATACACTGAAGGGCCGGGGCAGACGGGCTATCCAGCAGCGGGTCGGCATGATTTTCCAGGATTTCTGTCTTGTCGATACGTGCACGTGCCTGCAAAATGTGCTTAATGGCAGTCTGGCCCGGGTTCCGCTGTGGCGGGCCCTGTCAGGCTGGTTTCCCCGGGCAGAAAAAGAAAAGGCTCTGGCGGCACTGGAAGCCGTGGGAATGGAAGGGTATAGCCAGACACCGGCCCATGCGTTGAGCGGTGGTCAGAAACAGCGCATAGCTATTGCCCGGACGCTGATGCAGGATGCCACGATTCTTCTTGCCGATGAACCGGTCGCCTCGCTGGATCCCCTGACAGCCCGGCAGGTTTTAGAGCTCCTGCGCAGTTTGCAGCAGAAACAGGGACTCACCGTCGTCATGAACAGTCACAATGTGGAACAGGCCTGTACCTGGTCGGACCGGATTATCGGGCTCAAGAATGGCCGGATTTTCTTTGACGGGGTCCCGGCAGACTGGACAGAAGACCGGTTGCAGGCCCTGTACGGGAGGACGCAGTCATGAGATATTCCTTGCGTCGTACGGGCATGGTGCTGTTGTTTCTGGCACTGATCATCCTTTGCGGAGAAAGTACCAACGTGTCTTTGTCCCTCCTCCTGAGGCGGGGCGTGCGTTTCTTTGATATTGCCGGAGCCATGATACCACCGGACACGTCTTATGCCCGGGTCGTGCTGGCTCCACTATGGGCGACCGTGCAGATGTCTCTGGCCGGTACGGGTATCGGAGCCGTACTGGGGCTTGTGGGGGCCTCTTTTGCCAGTGCATATCTCAATCCTCATGCCTGGCTCCGGATTCCTTTCAAGGCCATCGTTCATCTTATCCGTACCATACCGGCTCTGATTCTGGCTCTTCTGTGTACTTTTCTCGTCGGGTTGGGAACACTGGCCGGGACGCTGGCCCTGAGTATCTATACGACAGTCGTCATGATCCGCATGGGTTATGAAGATATGGAAAATACGGACTTAAAAGCCGCCCAGGCTCTGGAGGCGACGGGTTGCGGCCGGCTGCGGGCTTTTATCCGGACTATCCTTCCGGCTGTGCTGGCAGGATATCTGATTAATGTATTGTATATGCTGGAAGCCAATGTGCGTCATGCGGCTATCCTGGGATACGTCGGGGCTGGCGGTATCGGGCTGTTGCTGAATGAACGACTGGCCTGGCGTGAATACAGTGAAGTCGGCATGATTCTGTTGCTGCTGTACGGTGTGGTTTTGCTGACAGAAGGAGTCAGTGAATGGCTGCGTCAAGTTCTTTCTGGTAAAAGTCATTTGTCCCGGGCAGGAAAGACGGTACTGATACTGGTACTGGCCATGCTGTTTCTTTCCTCTTTCCAGACACTGGCCCTGCCGGATACCGGTGGGAAGGGAATGGCCGCCGCCGCTGCTATTGTACAGGGCATCCTTGATCCCGACTGGTCTATGATATGTTCTCTGGCCCATGATGGCGTTCCCTGGCTGCTGTATGAGACATTCTGCATCGCTTTTCTGGGGACACTGGGTGGTACGGTCATCGCTGCCTGGTTTTCTTTCACGGCCAGCTTCCGTCTCTTTCCTGCACCAGCGGCACTGACCTTCCGGCTGATACTGCTATTGATCCGCGCTGTTCCCGTCTTTGTGTACGGCCTGATGTGGATCCGCGTCACCGGCCCGGGGCCCTTTGCCGGCGTGCTGACGCTGACACTGTGCAGCGTCGGCCTTCTGGCCAAGCGGTTCCTCATCGCTATCGATGATATTCAGCTGGAACCGTATTGCGCATACCGGGCCATGGGGATTTCTATCGTGCGGTCCATCCGTTGGGCCGTCCTGCCCCAGCTGGGACCGCGTTACGGGGCTGCCATTTTGTACCGGTTCGATGTCAACCTGCGCGATGCGGCCATCCTGGGCCTGGTCGGTGCCGGTGGTATCGGTACGCCGTTGATACTGGCGATGATGCATTATGAATGGGCCGCAGCCGGAGCTCTGTTGTGGGGGATGGTAGGACTAGTGACTATCGTAGAAGTATTTTCGGAATGGCTGCGAAAAAAACAGCGGATTTAATCAATTGATTTGCAGGGAGCAATCCGGACAGATTTTCCTTATGGGAGCTGCCCGGATTTTTTCTGCAAAACAGTCAGCCGGGCTTAGTGCGGCAGGAGAGGATTCAGTTCCTTTTGTGCATAAGACTTGCTATTTGACCGGTAATGTGATATATATTTAATTGTATATCTATGACTAAATTCTTTATTTATAAGAGAGAAGGGGCTGTGATATGTACCACATAAGTATTCTTGCCACACATCAGGATGAAGATGATTTTGGCGAGCGGTTGGGCGATATTGCCGATGTAGCGTATTGCCCGGTCACAAACGAAGAAGAAATGGCAGAAAGACTGGAAGATTGTGATGTCCTTGTCTGCCGGGATGAACAAATAACGGAGTCATTGCTGGACCGATTAGATGAATTAAAATTGATTGTCGTCCTCCGCTCGCGGGTCGATCATGTAGACCTTCAGGCGGCAGCACGACGCGGCGTGAAGGTACTGTGCGATCCGTCGTACTGTGTCGATGATATTGCCGATCATACGTGTGCCATGATGCTGGCTCTCCTGCGTCAGATTCCGGAGTATCAGAATGATATCCGCAGCAACAGCCGCTGGGAGTACGGTACCGTAGCCTGGCCGCTGCACCGCGTAGGCAGCAACCTGATCGGCCTGATCGGCTATGGTCGTACGGGAAAGGCCGTCGCGGCCCGGATGCAGGCTTTCGGATGCAAAATACAGGCCTATGACCCGTTTGTCGATGAAAAGGTCATGATGGAAGACCGGGTCCGTCCTGTCGATTTCGATAAACTGCTGCGGACCAGTGACGTCGTATCACTGCACATACCGCTCAACGAAACGACACGGTACATTTTCCGGGATGAACAGTTTGAAGAAATGAAAGAGGGCGCCATATTCGTTAATTGCAGCCGTGGCGGGCTGGTCGATGAAGCGGCCTTGTACCATGCTGTCGATGACGGTCATATCCGCAGTGCGGCTCTGGATGTCCTGTCTATGGAACATCCCAGCCCGATGATGCTCAAGATGATGACCCGGCCGGAATTTTTGTTGACACCGAGTGTAGCGTCTCATTCCGTTGAAGGACGGCAGGCGCTTTTCCATGATGCGGAACGGCAGATACGGCTTTTCCTGGCAGGTCATGAGGATGAATTGTCTTTTGTACCCTGCCCATAAATTTGCACCAAAAGTCAAAATCCTGTAAAATATAATACGTAACACAAGTATACGAGAAGGGGGCTTCTGAATTTTGCGTATTTGGAAACTACTAGGCATGGCTCTGATATGCCTGTCTCTGCTGGCGGGCTGCGGCTCTTCTGGTGAAGAATCCCAGAAAAAGGATGCACCGGCTGCCCAGACTGCCCAGGTGGAAATGGCTGTACCTAAAAACGGGGTTCCGGTCCTGATGTATCATATGATAGGTGTCGATCCCGATGATCCTCATAATCAGGCCTGCCTGACAGAAGAAAATTTCCGTAAGCAGATGAAGTTCCTCAAGGATAATGATTTTCATCCGATTACGATGGAACAGCTTTATGAATACATGGTCCATAACAAACCGGTTCCCGTCCGCCCCGTTGTCCTGACTTTTGATGACGGCTACCCCGATACGTATTCCCTCGTCATGCCGGTCATGAAAGAATATGGGTTTGCCTGTACCGTATTCATTCCTACGTATGATGCGGATCAGGGGACGCGCCTGACATGGAAGCAGATTAAAGAAATGAAAGCGGCAGGCATGGAAATCGCATCTCATGGGTATCATCATGAACGGCTGAACCAGATGGGCGGTAATACCCTGGACACGGAAATGCAGAAGAGCCAGGCTGAGCTCAAAGAACAGCTGGGAATAACCAATGAATTTTTCTGCTATCCTTATGGCGGAAACAGTCCGGAAGCGGAAAAGGTCATGAAGAAATATGGCATCAAGCTGGCCTTTACCATGAATCCGGGATGGGCGAAATACGGTGATGATCCCTATGCGGTCAAACGTATCTGGATTGGCAATGAAGTGGACATAGATAATTTCAGACAGCGCATTACGACTGAAAAGTACGAACAACGGTAAGACAGCCGGTGTGCTTAGGACGAGGTAATTATGAAGCTGAAGGAAATAGGTAAATTTTTTGTAGTCCTGCTCTTGTTTTTTGCTATAACGTCTCCTGTAGTCGTTCTCTTCGGGCCTTTTGATAATATTAAGCGGACCGTTGTCGGGGCTATTCTGAAGAGCCGCCACCCCCAGTATATCACCTGGCTGTTTTCCCAGGATGAGATCGATAAGATATTGGGGGGTATCAGTACGGCACCAAAGCAGGAGCTGTTCAAATTCAAAGTCCGTACTGATTCTTCATTGAAGTTGCAGAATATCGAATCGAGCCGGTTTAAAGGCTTCCTGCTGGAAATCCCTGATCCCAAACGGGTCAAAGTCGGCACGGCTGAAAATATGGATGAAAAAGGTGATACGACCAGTGGTATTGCCCAGCGCAACAACGCCGTAGCGGCTATCAATGCCGGCGGATTTTATGATGCCAATGGCACTGGAACCGGCCGCAGCCCTTATGGCTTTATTCTCCACGATGGCAAGTTTATCCTCGGTGGTGATGCGGACAATAGTGAAGTCAATGAATTCATCGGCTTTACGAAAGACGGTAACCTCGTAGCCGGCAATTACAGTAAAGGCGAACTCATTTCCATGGATATCCAGGAAGGGATTTCCTTTGGTCCGGCACTGATCGTCAATGGGCAGAAAATGATTACTGCCGGTGATGGCGGATGGGGCGTCGGGCCGCGTACGGCTATTGGCCAGCGCAAAGACGGGACGGTCCTGTTCCTGGTCATCGACGGTCGTCAGCCATCGTATTCCATTGGTGCAACGCTGCGGGATTTGCAGAATATCATGTACGAACAGGGCGCTTATATTGCTGCCAATCTCGATGGCGGCTCCAGTTCTACGCTGTATCTTAATGGTAAAGTTGTCAACAAACCGGCAGATCTCCTCGGTGAACGGATGATTCCGACGGCATTTATTGTAAAGTAGGAGGGAACGAATGAAGCTGAAAAAAGTGCTTTTGGCCTTTGCTGCAGGCATAGCGATCCAGGCCGGCGTGTACTATTACCTGGATCAGTTCCTTTTTGCGCCGACGTCGGATTTTCAGATTGGTGGTACCAATCAGCAGGAGAAGATGGGCTATGGGGCTGAACCCAATGGCCAGACGTATTATTCCTACGACAAGCGGTTCATGGCGACAGTAGTAGACGATACGGTCTCTATTTACGAAGCGGGACAGAAGAGCGAACCGCAGCGCATCCGCCTTCACGGACGCAAGGTGTCTTTTTTTGAATGGCTTCCCGACCGCAATCTGGCCATTTTTGCGACCTATGGCAAAGATGAAAAGACCGGGCGCTATGGCGTTTATATCGCCCAGTACAACCCGATTTACCCGGACCGCGAACTCGATACGCCCATTGAAAATGCGCCACGGGATAGCAAAATCGTCGATGTTGCGTACTCGACGGCAACTAATGTGGTGTATATGAAACTGGAAGTCGATAAGGATAAATATCGTATTTACCGGACCGATGCCAACTACGATACGCGGCGCATCAACGTCCAGGCAGAAAATATCGGTCGCATCGCCGTATTCTATGATCAGGATATTTTCTTTTATGATAATCTGCGTACTGGCGTCGTGTACATGTTTGATGGAGCGACCAGCAGCTGGCGTGAAATTTCGCCGAGTGGCAAATTCCGCCTCGTAGGCATTGACGGGCAGGAAATCTTCATTGCCGAAATGAATGCTGACAACGAAGTGGTAGCAGCATACCGGGGCCGCCTGAAGAAAGGCTTTACCAAGATTGCTACCTATAAGACACCGGAAGAATTTTCAAAGATTACATTGAACAGCATGCGCGAAGCGGCTGATAAGATGGATGAAAAGAAATAACTGCCCGGCGCCATCTGGCGCCTTTTGGCATATAAGGAGTGAAGTCATATGGCAAAACATAAAATTCCCAAGAACCGTTCTCTGGAAGATATGTTCAAGGGGGTAAAGGAAGAAGTGACCTTTGAAACGGCGGACTGGGATGATGAAGAAGCAGTAACCCGGCGTCCTGTCGTAAAGAAGAAGGCGTCCCAGCAGACAGCAGAGGATTTCCGGAAACAATTCTTTACGGATGACCTGCAGAAAAAGGTCGGAACTATTCTTCTCGATATCAAGATGGCCTATTATAAAGACGGCGTCGGTGATATTTCGCTGGAAGTTGTCAAAGATGGCCGCAACGTCGTCATCAAAACGGCGCCGAAGATGAGTAAAAGAAAATAAGGTGTATAATACAAGGGACTGGGTTGCATAAACAGTCCCTTTCATTGTATCACTTATAGCTCGGAACTTAAAAAAATAAAGAATACCTGCAATGAACCAAGAACTTTATAATCATCGTACATAACTGCTAAATACTTGTTAAGTGCATTTGTATTGTATAAAACCGGTATATTTGCTACAATGATTTTAACAGATTTTTCAAGAAATTTCCCGCCTCTTTAGTCGGGATTGAATCCTGGATTTTTTAATAAGGTGATGATACCATGTGCTCAGAAATAGAATTAAAAAAAATTATTAAGGCCGTGGTAGATGCATATTACCAAGCTTTTGGTGATGCCATTGATCAGATTCTACTATATGGATCTTATTCACGAAAGGATAATACGGAAGATTCAGACATTGATTTAGTGGCCATTGTACACGGTGAACGGCTGGATTTACAGGAAAAGTTAAAAAAAGTGTGGGATATTTCTGCTGATTTAGAGCTTGAATATGGAACAATTATTTCTCCTGCAGTTATCCCCTATGATGAATATATGAAATACCAAGATGATATTCCTTATTATCGTAATATAAAAAAAGAGGGAGTGAATGTTGTTGCATGAAAACCGGGTAGAGTTAATGAGATACAGGTTAAACATGGCGAAAGAAAAATTACATGCTGCTTCTATTTTGCTGGAATGCAGGAGTTATAAAGATTCTGTTAGCAGATCTTATTATGCAATGTTTACAGCAGTCAGAGCTGTTTTGGCTCTGGATGGTGTAGATTTTAAAAAACATGCTGGAGTTATTTCTTATTTCCAAAAGGAATATATTAAAACAGGAATTTTTGATAAAATGTATTCTAAATACCTTAGCCAGGCATTTCAGATTCGTAATAACACGGATTATGCTGATTTTTTTATAGTTTCACAATTAGAAGCAAAAGAGCAATATGATAAGGCACTTGATTTTTGCCATGCGGTTGAAATTTATTTAGTTAAACGAATTTCTCAATAGCTATTATTTTTGTTTGTAAAAGAAATAAAAAATAGAAAAAAGGCGGTCCCATGAAGCAATTTTGCTTCATGGGACCGCCTTTTGGTATGGAGCGGATGAAGGGGATCGAACCCTCGTACCAAGCTTGGGAAGCTCGTATTCTACCACTGAATTACACCCGCATGAACTTTTACTTGTTCATTTTACCAGTATTCATGCGGTTTGTAAAGGTTTTCGAAGAATTTTCTTGAAATACTGGTAAAATAAGGCCTCACGGCCTTTTATAATGGTTAACAATGGGCGGAAAAGCAGATAAAATCTAGCTTTTTCCGCCTTTTTTTATTGATTTTCTGAGTATTTGTTTTACTGTACATTTTCACTGATTTTTAGTGGTTTTTCTTCAAAAGGGGTGCAGGAGGGGTGCAGGAGGGGGTGCAGTTTGACCATGAATACAAGCTCTACATTTATAGAATACAAGCTTTAAAGGGCCTATAAACCGCATGGTTAAGCGATTTTATGGAAAATAAAAAGGGGCAATGATTTATGAATGAAATGGTAATAAAAATACAATTTATAGTATCGTAGCATATCAAAGAGGCTCTCTAAGTGAGCCTCTTTTTTAGGAGGTGTAATTGTTGGCTACTGTAATCAATCGAGGAAATGGTCATTGGGAGCTTCGGGTCTATATAGGTCAAGATAAGGACGGCAACAAAATCCGTAAAAGTAAACGCATCGTAGCTAAATCCAAAAGAGCCGCTATGAAGGAACTAGATAAATTCAGACTACAACTTCAGGCAAAAGAATTACAAGCTGAAGAAGTAGCTGCTCCTGTCCATAAGGATATGGCAATTACCTTTGATAATTTTGTCGGTATCTGGGATAAGAGACATAATATCCATCTGGCCATGACGACAAGGGAATATACCCGGACACTGTTGCGAAACCGGATTCTGCCATTCTTCCATGACAAACCTATCGAAAATATCAACGTTGAAGATATCCGGGCTTTCATCTATGAACTTCACCAGAGTGAGATTCATCATAATTCTAGGCAAAAACAACGATTCTTGTTAGAGACTATGATTCACAAAAACTTTGCTCTTTTAAAACATATCCTGTCTAAAGCTGTTGAATGGGGATATATCAAGGAAAACCCTTGTGACAGATTAGAACACAGAGAAATACCAAAGCCTAATTATCATCACTATCCCATTATTCAGGAAGAACAGCTGAAGAAATTGCTGAAGGCAATAGATGATTTACCTGATAACTACAGTGAATTGAAACACAGGGCTATATTTTATTTAACTTTGATGACAGGGATGCGAAAAGGTGAAGTTAGCGCCTTGCGATGGTCGGATATAGACTGGGATGAGAAAAAAATCTGTATTCAGAGGTCTGTGAAATATGTATCATCTCGTTGTACTGAAGTCTCTAATCCAAAGACGGACAAGTCCATCCGGACAGTTTACATCAGTGACTTCCTCAGCCAATTATTAGAACAACTTAAAAGAAAACAAATCAAATATCTGGAATCGAAAGGATATATAAATGAGAACAATTATGTCTTCTTGGCGGTAAGGCGTCGTCATGATTACCGGGTTTGCCGGCTATGCTTCCATGTGGGCTGCCGTCTTTGCCGATTCCGGCGTCGCCGCCCTGTGTGTCCTCAATTCGGTCCGCATGCTCTATAAAAAATAACTGACCATCTCCCGATGACAGTTCCATAACAGAAAGCCCCGTCGAAGAAATTTCCTTCGACGGGGCTTTGTTGGTGCGCCCGGCATGGGCGCACTCTAATGGGTGAAAGTCCCTAGGCCGCCCGGTAGCGGGAAGGCCATAGCCAGAACCAAGGGTGTCCATCGTGAGATGGAATCTGAAGGAAGGTCGAGGCAAATCTCTGGTCTGACGAACAGAAATCACATAAGGCTAGTCATGGGGATAAGGCCGCCAAACAGGTTGAAGTCCCATAGCTACACGGAACCATGAATAGTATATGTGGCAGACACATGGAGAGAAAGAGTGCGTTCTTACCCGGGGAGGTCTCACGGACGTAGCCTACGTCATAGAATATTGGCGGTTACGGTTGAAACAAGATTTGTCGCGAGAAGTCAGCCGAGGTCATAGTACGGGACGGGCTATAGACCGACCCGGAAGGACCGAACTTTAGGAGATGTCAGTCAATGAAGACAACCAAACAGACGTATACAGGCCGAAAACTTCATCAAGAGGACTGCCCGCAAAAGGCAGCTGCGGAACAGCGAGGATATGCGGGAGTGCCCGTGTCTGTAAGGATTGCGGAACACAACGACATCATCACAGACTTGCCAGCGGACAGTCTGCTGAAGCGGATATTATCAAGGGACAACCTGAATGGTGCCTACAAGAAGGTAAAATCCAACCGGGGTGCAGGCGGAGTCGATAAGATGAGTGTAGATGAGCTTCTACCGTACCTTAGAGAACACCGTGTGGACCTCCTTCAGCAGATACGGGACGGCCACTATAAGCCGAACCCCGTCCGACGGGTAGAAATACCCAAAGAAGAAAAGGGGAAGTTCCGGAAATTAGGAATCCCCACGGCAGTAGACCGGGTCATCCAACAGGCAATCGCCCAGATACTGACCCCAATCTATGAACCACAATTTTCAGACAGCAACTTCGGATTCCGTCCCAGACGGGGAGCCCATGATGCCCTGAAACAATGCCGGAAGTATGCCAACGAAGGATATGTCTATGTGGTGGATATGGATTTAGAGAAATTCTTTGACACCGTATGCCAGAGCAAGCTCATCGAAGTCCTGTTCCGGACCATCAAGGATGGCAGAGTCCTGTCGCTGATACACAAATACCTGAATGCCGGAATAATCCGGCAGGGAGTATTTGAGCGAAGCCAGCAGGGCGTGCCCCAGGGAGGGCCGTTAAGTCCCCTGCTCAGCAACATTATGCTGAACGAACTGGACAAGGAACTGGAAAAGCGCGGACATAAATTTGTGCGCTATGCCGATGACTGCATGATACTTTGTAAAAGCAAACGGAGTGCAGAGCGAACCCTGACCCACATCATCCCGTTCATCGAAGGGAAACTGTTCCTCAAAGTGAACCGGGAAAAGACTAGTGTGGCGCATATCTCAAGAGTGAAATACCTGGGATATGGATTCTACCGATACAAAGGAGAATGCCGGTTCAAGGTACATAAGAAATCGCAGAAAAAGATGATGAACCGTCTGCGGGAGATAACCCAGCGGAGCAAAGCGATAAGCAAGGAAGAAAGACCGCGTATCCTGAAGCGATTTATAAAAGGATGGGTAAACTACTTCAAACTGGCGGATATGAAGGGGCTGCTGAGAACGGTGGACGAATGGCTCCGCAGGAAAATACGGGCCATATACTGGAAACAGTGGAAGAAGGTAAAGACGCGATACCGGATGATACGGCAATACAACGTGCCGGAATGGAAGGTACACGAATTAGCCAACTGCCGGAAAGGGCCATGGAGAGCGGCACTCATGCTGAACTCCATCCTGACAAATAAAGAAATAGCCCGGCAAGGATATATCACCTTGTCGAGCTATTATGAGCAAAACTGTGAAAACTAGAGAACCGCCGTGTACCGAACGGTACGCACGGTGGTGTGAGAGGTCGGCGGGCCATGGTCCGCCTCCTACTCAATTAGATGCTACTTGATTTCTATTTCGTAAACTGCAGGGGGACTGTCGATACGACGACGTCTAAGTAAGGCAGGGTACGGAGTCTTAGCAGCCAGCCGCTCTGGTTGTGAAGCAGGCGGTGCCATAATTTTTTCGTTTCAAATTCCGGAATGAGGACGGTAATCGTATCTTTCGGAGCCGTCTCTTTCCGCAGCTCTTGGATAAAGGTGATGAGCGGGTCCGTCAACTGCCGATAAGGCGATTGAAGCATGATGAGCTCGATGTCGGGTTCCAGTTGGCGCCACAAGGTTTTGATTTTTTTACCCCGTTCATCGTCGCTGTAGACGTGGACGGCATAGATTTTATCTTTCGGACCGCTGATGATCTTGGCGTAGCGAATGGCCTTGGCTACGGCTTGAGTCGGGGACGCGATGGGGATGATGATGATATTGCGGCCTAAGTCGGTGGTCATGACTTTCGTATACTCTTCCGGTGTCAGCAACAGCTGTTCTCGGACGTCATCATAGTGATGATGGACTTTAAGGAACATATAGACCAAGGTCGGGATGAGCAGGACGATGATCCAGGCTCCGTAGATGAATTTGGTGATGAGGACGATGACGACGACGCAGGCCGTGACCAGGGCACCGAAGCCGTTGATGACGGAAAAGAGGCGCCAGTTTCGTTCCCGGCATTGTCTCCAGTAGACGACCATGGCCGATTGGGCAATGGTGAAGGAGAGGAATACGCCGATGGCATAGAGGGAAATGAGGTGCTCAATATTACCCTGGAAGAGGACAATCAAGATGCCGGCCATGAGCGTCAGGACTTGGATGCCGTTAGAATAGCTCAGGCGTTCACCGCGGTTGGCAAAGTAGCGGGGGGCGTAGCCGTCGACGGCCATGAAAGAAAGAAGCGGCGGCAGGCCGTTGTAGGCCGTATTGGCGGCGATGTAGAGGATGACCATCATCAAAATCTGGATGACGTAGTAAATCAAGGTCCGGCTGAAGATATCTTCGACAAGGAGGGACAATAGAGTGTAGCCTTGTGTCGGCAAGAGGTGAAGATAAATGATGAGGTAACCGAGGCCGCCGAGCATGATTGCCAGGATACAGGCCATGATAGCCGTCGTTTCGATGGCGTTTTTTTGCTGAGGCGCCTTGAACATGGTGACACCGTTGGCAATGGCTTCGATGCCGGTCATGGAACTACAGCCGTTAGCAAAGGCCCGCAGGACGATGAGCATCAAGGCGGTCTGATTCAATGGGGCTACCGTTTCGACAGCGACGGTATGAGCCGTGAGGGTGCCGTTCCAGATTTGATAGAAGCCGCCGATTAAGGTGATCCCCATGGCAGCCAAGAAGAAGTACGTCGGCCAAACGAAGACGGTTGAGGCCTCCCTGGTACCGCGCAGGTTGACGATCATCATCAGGATGAGAACGCCGAGGTCAAGGTAGACGTGATAAGGGTGGAGGACCGGAAAGGCACTGACCAGCGCCGCCGTCCCTGAAGAAATGGAAACGGCAACGGTCAGGATGTAATCGGCCAGAAGCGCCGCCCCTGCCGTAAGGGCCGGGTAGACACCGAGGTATTTCATGGCGATGCCATAGGAACCGCCGCCGCCCGGATTGACCCGGACGACCTGGGTATAGGACAGGGCAACGATGAATAATAAGGCAATGATAGCTAAGACGATAGGTCCGAAATAACGGTATGTCGCTAAGGTCGGTACCGAAGCCAGGACGATGGCAATCTGTTCCGGCCCGTACCCGACGGATGACAGGGCATCCGATGAGAAAATAGGCAGGGCCTTCCATTTTGGCATCTGTTCGCCCTCGAGTTTGGTATTCTCCAAAGGCTTGCCGAGAAGGTGGCGACTAATCGTTTTGAATAGCATGATAGCCTCCTTTTTTTATTGTAAGAAACTGCATTTTGCTAAATGCAGCTCAGTATAATCCCTTTTCATACTCCTGTCAATAAAGGTTTTTCATGTGTTATTCCTGTTGACCATAAGATTTCAGAAACAATAGCAAAAAGACATCCCTCGCTGCTGCAAGTCAAAGGATGCCTTTTTGTCTAAGGAGGAAATCGTGTTATTTAGAGGCGACGAGGGCTGCGGCATGTTCGCTCTTGTAGGAGCCGAATCCGACGGCGAAGGAGCCTTTGTCATCGGGGGCGAAATCCAAGGGATGGAGTTATCATCACTATCCCATTATTCAGGAAGAACAGCTGAAGAAATTGCTGAAGGCAATAGATGATTTACCTGATAACTACATGATCATCTAGTTCCTGTAAGTCCTAGTTATCTGAATACACGGCTGACAAAAATGTGCAAAAAGATAGGAATACCCCATATTGGTGTTCACTCTTTGCGTCATATGGCCGCTACGTATGCTCTGAATGAAGGGGCATCTTTAACGACTGTACAGTCAATGTTAGGGCATACAAACATACGGACTACGTCCATCTACTTACATCCCTTGGATAGTAAAAAGAAGGAGGCTGCACAAATCATGGGAAAACACTTTGATAAAATGCGGAAAGGGTAGATAGTTACAATAACGTTTATATATGGGAGAGAACGTGTATTGCGTTCTCTCTTCTTTTTTTGTTTTTTATGAATACTAAAACATGTTAATAAAGAAAGAATGATTTCAATTGTTCTTAAATGATGTCAAATGAAGGAGCTGATTATATTATCTTTTAAATATTTTCATCAAGCTCCTAAGGATTATAAAGTTTATCCTATCATAGGAAAAAACTAAAGTTTTTTCCATAAGTCAAGAAAGAGACTGTATAGCAAAGAAAGGTGGTCATATTATGAGTAAATCTTTGAGGAAACGTAATATCGAAAAACAGTTAAACAACAGAAAGGAATATTATGACAGGGAAGAGAAAGAAAAGAAAACCGTCCAAATAAATACTCGGTGTACAGCTCATACAAAGAAAATACTTGATGAAAAAGTAAAGGAAAGCGGCTTAACCGTATCCGAATATATAACACGCTTGATTGAAGAGGGGCAGGTCAATGTTTATCCCGACAGTAGGAAGTTAGCTGAACAGTTAGCTGAAATCAAGTATAAGCTTAGCTGGATAAAAGGAACGAACGATGATCGGTTGCAACAATTCTATCAGGACACAACCAGATTCTTGGAACAACAAGAAAGCGATATAGCGAAGTTTCTGATGAATAAAAGCGAGGAGGAATAGCAATGGCGGTCTTCATAATCAAAAAGCAAGGTAATTTCACATTGAAGGGAATGCTTGATTATCTGAGGGATATGGAACGGCATCACAATAAGATTGCTTTTTACGATTGTTTCGGCGTGAATCCTATGAATCCGGCAGAAGGCATGATGATGACTAAACTGCTCATGAATCAGACGCAGGGAAGACAATATAGACATCTGGTCTTATCTATCAGTGACTGGGAGAGCCAGGAGAAGAATATACGCAAACTTTGCATTGCGTCGGTCGCTATGGCTAATTACATCTTTACTACTGAGAAGTGTCAGGTGGCATGGGCAGTGCATACGAATACGAGTCATTATCATGCACATTTTGTATTGAATTCAGTCCGGTATAGTGATGGAACCCGGGTGAACTTCAGATTCATAGATTTGCTCAGGTACAAATTGAAAGCAAGTGTTTGCCTGTCGAACGTGAATTTAGAATCGGTCCGATATAGTGAATATGAACGGAGATACTTGGAAGAACATTTTGCTTAAAGGCATAATTATTATCTGAAAATACCACAGACAAGCTACTGGATGTCATGCACGAATGCAGCTACGTCCAAAAGAATGGGAAGAATCAGTTCCATGGATATAAGTATGCCACCAGTGCCGATGTACTGGAAAAGGTGAACCAGTCCTTCGTCAAGCATGGCATCATCTCATTGGCCAAGCCGGAACTCTTCGACCTGACCGATGTGACGACCCTTAAGGGGAATGTTGAAAAGCTGGCTACCATCCAGATGACGATCACCTTGATGGACGTCGAAACCGGCGAAACCTTTGAAATCGTAGGTATCGGTTCCGGACAGGATGCCGGAGATAAGGCTGTCATGAAGGCTGAAACGGCGGCCATAAAATATGCCTATATGCTGACCCTGAACATCAGTACTGGTGATGACCCAGAAGCTGACACAAAGACCGATGAACATACATTGGCCAGTACAGGGAGTAACGCCACCTGCCAAACGACGCCAAACGAGGTCAAACGGGCTCCCCATCCCAGCCGACAAGGTGCAAATACAACGGGAAAAGCCCACGTCTGTGCCGACTGCGGTGCTCACATCAGTGATAAAGTGGCAGCCTATTCCAAGCAACAGTTCGGCAAGCCTCTCTGCATGCGATGTCAGCACGAAGCAAGGGAAAGCGCATGACTATAGTTAATGACTTACTTTGAATTATCATACAGCAGTATAGTATGATTTTTAATTAAAAAAAATAAGGCTCTGTCTGTCCGACAGAGCCTGAAATTTGTGTTTTGAGTTTAATAAATTAAGAAAAGGGGTGCAGAAGGGGTGCAGTGTACGACAAATCTTTTGTAAGTAACACTGATAAACCGCATGGTTAAGCGATTTAAAAAAGATAAAAAAAAATAGGTGAATCGGCTTGGGAAGCTCGTATTCTACCACTGAATTACACCCGCATATAATAGGTACTGTATTAGTTTAACAGTAAACCCCCATTTTGTAAAGACCTGAATTTCAAACCTTTACAAAACAGGGGTGCCACACATAGTATCAGCGGTTGTAGCCCGGTGCATAGTTGCGGTATGTCCGGTTTTGATCCTGCTGATTTTGCTGGTGCTGGTCATTGGGCTTTGGCATCGGTTTTTTGTAGGACTTTTTCTTTTTGCGGTTTGCTTCTGCCCGCTGACGTTCTTTCTTTTCCCGTTCGATGCGCTTTTTTTCTTCCTGTTCGCGTTTCTTGCGGATTTGTTCTTCTTTTTTCAAGTCTCTTTTCTGATTCCAAAGAGAAGACTGCTGATTGTTGTGCATGGCTATGGGATTGTGTGCATAGCCATCAAAATGAGTATCCTGTGCAAATGCGGCACCACCTGTCAGTGCTGCGGCTGTAATAGATAAAGCAATAAGGCGTTTTATCTTCATATGTATCCCTCCTTCTTGTGTTTATTAGTATACGATTTGATTGTGACAATTTGGTAGCGGCGTGGCTTCGTTTCCTTCACAAAACCGATGAATTTTAAAAACGGCGTCAGAACCGTGTTTTTTTCTTACTTATATAATACCTATATATAAGGCAAAAAAAGACGCTGCGACACGAGGTCACAACGTCTCTGGGGAGCTGATTAGTGAGCCGACGGGGCAGGCGCTACTTCTTTCTGTGTGGAAGCAGCCTGCTGGCGGGCTTCATATTTGTCCATGTTGCGGGCAAAGAGTCCGGCCAGCATGGAGCCTGTGATCTGATGGACAGCGGCACCGACAGCGGCCGGGATAGCGACAGCCGGGGCAAAGTAGATGGAGCAGATAGAAAGGGCAAGGGCATCATTCTGCATGCCGACTTCCAGTGTAACCGAATGCTGCTGGCGTTTGCCAAAACCAAGTTTTCCCGTGATGAAATAGCCGAGAGCAAAGCCAAACAGATTATGTAAGAGAACCAGGACGACCATGAATACGCCGAGGGAAACGATTTTAGCACCATTGACAGCGACGACACCACCGAGGATGGAAAGAACGGCAAAGGCGGATACGAGAACGAGGACTTTCTGCATCTGTACCAGATAGGTTTCACCGACAAGACGATGGACGAGCAGGCCGAGAACGAGCGGTACGAGGATGACTTTCATGACTGTCATGGCCATAGAAAGGAAGGATACCGTAACCCACTGGCCGGCCAGTGCCCAGACGAGGAAAGGCATCATGACAGGTGCCAGCAGCGTCGATACGGTTGTGATGGAAACGGCCAGAGGAACATCACCTTTGGCAAGGAAGCTCATGACATTGGATGCCGTGCCGCTGGGGCAGGAGCCGAGAAGAACCATGCCGACAGCCAGTTCCGGAGTCAGGCCGAATACCATGACCAGGGCATAGGCGACAAGGGGCATAATAGTGTAATGGCAGACCGTGCCGGCGAGGACTTCGCGGGGACGCTGGAGTACGAGTTTAAAATCCGACGCATGGAGTGTCATGCCCATACCGAACATGACGACTCCCAGAAGCCAGACCGTATTTTTTACAGCCCAGGTGAAACCGGAAGGAACGAAATAACCACCCACGATAGTGAGTAATACGAGCCAGGTAAGATTTTTCCCTACGAAACCGCTTAGTTTTGTAACAAAGTTCATCATAATTGCATACCTCCGAATAAAAAATATAAATGTAAGATTGCTGCAAATAACAAACGGCTGATTGCGTTTACCTGGAGTTAAAAAAAACGCTTTGTCTCTTAGAAAGAGACAAAGCGTTATAGCTCTGCGGTACCACTCTTATTGTCGTGAACGACCACTCTACTGACATCACCGAAAGATTTCTCTGACGTTCAATGCCGGACAAGATAACGGTTGTCAATCGGCCACGCTTACTTGCTTTGCTTTCAGCTGGCAGCTCCTGGGTGATATTCCTTATAGTCTTTACATCCTGCCTCTCACCATGCAGCAGGTTCTCTGTACTGTCAGGGTCTGTAAGTACTTTTCCCAATCAACACTGTTTGGTTGTTTGCTTGATGCGTATTATACGCTACCATGGGAGAAGAAGTCAAGCCCTTTTTGTAAATTTATTAAGTTTATGTTTGCAACACAATAAATAATTAAACGTTGTACGGCGATTTTTTGCGTTACGTCATTAGGACATGTATATAAATAAGACGAGATATCCATGCTAAACAGGAATAATATCGTTTCGCAAGTAGCATGCAAAAAAATTTACGGTTTTCGTTAAACGTAAAAAGTACCGGAATTACAGGCTTTATCCTGGGGTTGACAAATCTTTTTGCGGAAAAATCGGGACTTTACAAACGTTGACATCGTGATATACTGTCAAACATCAAGTTCACGACGGCTGCAGCCTAAGAGCTGTAAGAGTGAGCTTAAATAATTAATCAGACATTCTGGTCACACATTCCATCAAAACGTACAGAAAGGTCGTGTTCCTCATGGCACATTTTAATCCCGTAACACCCGAATTGGTAGAAGAACTGAAACGCGTAATGAGCCCGAAACAAGTAAAGACTGATGAAGATTACCTCGTAGCCTATCAGACAGACGAAGAAGGGAATTCTCATTATTTCAGCAAACCGGAAGTCGTCGTATTCCCGGAATCGACGGAACAGGTCGTAGAAATCGTCAAACTGGCGAATAAATATCTCGTCCCAATTACCCCGCGTTCAGCTGGCTCCGGTGTTGCCTGTGGCGCTATCCCTGTATATCATGGTATCGTCGTCGAACTGGAACGGATGAATAAGATTCTCAAACTCGATCCGGACAACATGTACGCTGTCTGCCAGACTGGCGTCATCACCGGGGATTTACAGCGTGAAGCTGCCCGTCATGGCCTTCTGTATGCCGGCGACCCTTCCAGTGCCGACAGCAGTCAGATCGGCGGCAACGTAGCCAATAACGCCGGCGGCAACAAGGCTGTAAAGTATGGCACGACCCGTCATCAGGTATACAGCCTGAAAGTCGTAACTCCGACCGGGGAAGTCGTAGAAGCCGGTTCCCGCCTGAAAAAGAGCTCTACCGGTCTCTGCCTGGAACAGCTCTATGCCGGTTCCGAAGGTACACTGGGCATTATCACGGAAGTTACAGTAAAACTCTATCCCCAGGCTCCGTATGTATTCAATATGGTCTGCGTATTCAAGACCGATGATGAAGCCTTTGCCCTGCCGAATAAGATTCTGAAAGCTGGTATCGATCCGACCAGTATCGAATTCATGGATAATGAAGCTCTGGTCATGACTTGCAAATTCCTCGATATGAAGATGCCGCACGTCGATGAAGGCTGTGATTACGTCATCGTCACGGTAGAATCGTTCAATGAAGAAGAATCGGACCGCAAGATGGAATTGCTCTGTGATCTGGCTGAAAACAATGGTTCTATCGATGAATTCGAAGCCGATAAACGTATCTGGACGCTGCGCAAACAGTTTGCCGAAGCGGCCCGTGACGTAGATAAGATGTTCCAGACGGAAGATTTTGTCGTGCCTCTCGATAAGATTCCTGATATCACCAAACAGATTCCGGAACTCCGTGAAAAATACGGCCTGTATTGCGTAACTGTTGCCCATATCGGCGATGGCAATATCCATGTTCTGCCTTTGAATAAAGAAGGCCTTTCTCCGGAAGAATGGTTCAACAAGATTAAAGCCTTCCATCGCGACCTGTTCCCGCGCGTCTATGCTCTGGGCGGTAAAATGTCCGGTGAACACGGCATTGGTTTCAAGAAACTCGATGAATTTGCTAAATGCACGCCGGCTCCGGAACTGCATGTCATCAAAGCAATCAAGAAAGCATTGGATCCAAACAACATCATGAATCCGGGCAAACTCGTCGATATGACAGGCGATTTTGTTCAGGAATAAATATACAATAAAAACAGTTGTCAGGGTGTTCTGGTTTTGATCATCCCTGGCAGGGGGTTAAGATAAAAATAGGTTGTCTCATGAAGCTATGATTGCTTTGTGAGACAACCTATTTTAGTTTAGAAAGAAATATCATATGCTGGGGAGAATTAGAAATGACGGCTTTCCCGGAGTCCTTCGTATTGGGCAAGAAGGTCTGGCTTTTCCTCGCTCTTGTATACGAAATCCGGTTCGGCGGCAACGGCTTTTTCTACAGCCGCTTTGAAGTCGTAGTATACCTGCCATTTGGATTCTACCAGTTCTTTTCCGGTCTGACGCAGGAGAAATGCCGGATGATAGGTCGGCATGACCGGGATGTCATGCCAGGTGAACCATTTTCCCCGGTTGCGCATGATGCTGGCCGTGTGGCCATAAAAATACTGGAAGGCTACCTTGCCGAGGCAGACGATGACTTTTGGCTGTACCAGTCCGATTTCTTTCACGAGGTGAATATTGGCACAGGCCTTTCCTTCTTCCAGCGTAGGAGTCCGGTTATTTTTAGGACGGCATTTGACAATGTTGGTCACATATACATGATCCCGGGTCAGGCCGACACTCCACAGGGCTTTGTCGAGAAGCTGGCCGGACGGTCCTACAAGAGGGACGCCATATTCATCTTCGACGCCCCCAGGTCCTTCGCCGACAAACATAAGCGGTGAAGCCGGGTCTCCGGAATACCGTGTCGGGCCCCTGTTTCCTTCATGGCGCAGTTTGCAGGCATCACAGTTCATGAGATCCTGGAGCCATTCTTTCATCTTGTCATCATTCATCGTATGGAACCTCCTGTGCTGTCAGCATGATTCAGGGTCAGGCTGGCAATTTGGGCACCGGTGACAGCGCAGATGCTGTCTGCTGGCAGCAGGACCTGCTGCCCCCGCTGACCGGCACTGATACTGATGGTATTAAAATCCTTAGCAGACGCATCAATATACGTTGGAAATTGTTTTTTCATGCCAATGGGGGAACAGCCACCACGGATATATCCAGTGATGCCGGGCAGGTCTTTGACATGGAGCAGTTCCACGTGCTTGTTACCGCTTACTGCAGCTGCCTTTTTCAGGTCCAGTTCCCGGTCGCTGGGAATACAGAAAACGACGATTCCGGTCCTATTGCCCTTACCGACGAGGGTCTTGAATAACCGGGCAGCATCCAATCCCAGCTCAGCCGCCGCATGAATGCCAGACAAATCATCTTCTGTATAAGCATATGTTTTGGTATCGTACATGATTTTATGCTTGTCCAGAATGCGCATAACATTCGTTTTCTTCACCTTTGCCATGCTCCGTTCCTCCCATTTCAGTCGTTTCGATACTACTATAGCATAGGAAGACAGTGATTTCCAGGAGTTTTCTTATACTGGGACGTGTATCAGCCGTTGCATTGCCTGCCAGCCTTTTATATAATAAATATACGGGTTTGCATTTTTGTATTAATGGGGGTGGGTTTATGAAGATAGCAGCGGTACAGGCAGCCATCAGCTATGGCGATGTAGATGCCAATTATCATATAGCCGATCAGGCCGTAGAAGCGGCGGCTGCAGCAGATGCCGATATTGTCGTGTTGTCAGAGTTGTGGAATACGTCGTTTTATCCACCAGATGTCTATGATCTGGCCGATGAAGAGGGAAAGAGAACAAAGGCTTTTCTTTCCGATGAGGCAAAACGGCATCATGTTCACATTGTTGGGGGTTCTGTAGCCAATAAAAAGCAGGGAAAGTTGTATAATTCGACTTTTGTTGTAGACAGGACGGGTCAGGTTGTCGGAGAGTATGACAAAGTACATCTGTTTACGCCGGGAAAGGAAGATACCGTTTTTACGCCGGGAGATCATCTCAATATTTTTGAATTAGATGGTGTGAAAATGGCGTCGATTATCTGTTATGATGTGCGATTTGGCGAATGGGTGCGTATGGCAGCGCTGGCCGGCGCGCAGATCCTTTTCGTACCGGCGGCCTGGCCCAATCCGCGGTTGGGACACTGGCAGATCCTGAATCAGGCACGGGCCATTGAAAATCAGATGTTTGTCGTAGCTGTCAACAGTTGTGGCAAGGCCGGAGAGTATCAGTTCTGTGGCGGTTCCATGATTATCGATCCCTGGGGCAAGGTCCTTTCCCAGGCAGATGGACGGGAGCAGATTATCACCAGTGATGTCGATTTGTCTGTCATCGAAGGCATCCGTCATAGCATCAATGTATTCCGTGACCGCCGGCCGGAATTATATCATCTCTGATATGCCCCGATTATAGATAAGTGAGGAAGTGTTGGTATGGAAGGGGCTATACATGGCCTGCAGGGTATTTTTGAAGTTATTTTTATTATTTCCATCGGCTTTATTTTGTCCCGTAAGGGATGGTTTGATAGCAGTACGAGCGCTCTTTTGACGAAGATTGTCATGAAAGTGGCGCTGCCCTTTTATATGGTAGTTAACATGGTCCGGGATTTTACGCATGATTCATTGGTACAGATTGCGCCGGACCTGGTACTGCCTTTTACTTCTATTTTCCTGGCCTACTTTGTAGGCCGGCTTGCGGCGGCAGTCCTGCATATCCGCAAGGACCGGCAGGGGATATTCATTACCTGCTTTTTTATTGCCAATACGATTTTTATCGGCCTGCCTGTCAACCTGGCCTTGTTTGGTCCTAAAAGTGTACCATCGGTCATGCTTTATTATATGGCTAATACGACCATGTTCTGGACACTGGCGGTGTATCATATTGTCAATGATAGTACAGGTGGAAAGCATATGCCGCTCTTTTCTGTGCAGACGATTAAAAAGGTTTTTTCACCGCCGCTGGAGGGCTTTCTCATCGGCCTCGTTCTGGTTATGCTCGACGTGAAGCTGCCTGATTTTCTGGTCATGAGTTTCCAATATGTCGGAAACATGGCAACTCCGTTGTCCCTGATTGTCATTGGCATTGAAATGAGCCTCATTTCCTGGAAAGACATTCATTGGGACCGGGATATCATCGGCGCTTTATGTGGCCGGTTCCTCGTCTGTCCCTGCTGTGTGCTGGTGCTGCTGCCATTTATCCCTATCACGGATATGTCGGCCAAGGTATTTACCATGCAGGCCAGTATGCCGGCTATGACGCAAATGACCGTCGTGGCGAAATCCGTTGGTGCTGATGTGCAATATGCCACCGAAATCAGTTTCCTGTCTATTGCTCTTGGATTGGTGGTCATTCCCCTGTATATGGCTATTGTCGGTTAAGATAAAGAATTATATAATAGTAAAAGGACGGCTGTCCCAGTGCAGATGCCGTCCTTTTTAGTTGAAACGATGAAATAAAAGGAGTAAGCCATGTCTCTCTATGATGAATTTTCTAAGAAGGTGCAGCAGTATGCTCCTGCTGCCTTCGAATTGAATTATGCGATTGCCAATGATCCCGAGTTATCCGGGGAAGAATATCATGCCTGTGCCCGTCACATAGCGGCCTGCCGGGATGCCGGCATGGATGTGACGGAACGGTTCAGCGGACAGGCCACAGCCTATAAGGCGGTTGCCTGCCATGCGGAATCGCCGGTTTTGCGGGTAGCCGTCCTGGCTGAATACGATGCTCTTCCCGATATCGGTCATGGCTGCGGTCATTCGGCTGGCGGTGCTATCAGTTTTCTAGCCGGAGCTGCGTTTCATGCCATGACGGATCTGCCCGTCTCTGTCGATGTCATCGGCACGCCGGATGAAGAACTGCGGGGTGGCAAAATTCCCATGTGCCAGCAGGGGATTTTCAAGGACTACGATCTTGCCATAATGGTCCATATGTCGTCGTGTCAGACGACGCCCAATTCCCGCTTTCTGGCCCTCGATGATTATCGCATCCGGTTTCACGGACAGACGGCCCATGCGGCAGCCCATCCGTGGAAAGGCCGGAATGCACTGAACGGGGCCATGCTGGCCCTCCATGCTATCGATATGATGCGTCAGCATGTAAAGCCCGATACGCGGATTGGCACGTATATCGTCCATGGTGGCACGGCTTCTAATGTCATTCCCGATTACGCCGAGGTAGAATGCTGTGTCCGCCATTCCACCCGGACCTATCTCAACGAAGTGGTCCAGCGCCTGATGCATTGCTTTGAAGGGGCGGCTATTGCTACGGAAACGACCTTTGATGTATCCCAGCTGGGGTATAAATATGATGACCTTGTGTGGAATGAAACGGCAACTGACGTCGTTCGTGGCGTGCTCCGGGATATGAAGATTCCCTTTGTAGAACCGGACTGCGGCGGCAGCTCGGATATTGCCAATGTCAGCCATCAATGCCCGGTGCTCCACGTCCATCTGGCTATGGGGGACACGTTCTATCCGGACCATTCCAAGGAAATTGCCGATATGGTCAAAGACAAGGCTATTGAACCGGTCATCGTCCGCGGCGCAGAAATTATCGGTGCAACCGTATTGCGTCTGGCCGGAAATGAAGCTTTGCGCAAAGCGATGAAAGAAGAATTTGATGCGGCGGAAAAATAACCACCCGGATTTCCAGACCATGGAAATGGCAGAGTCTCTCTGATGTAAAACGGGGCTATCCTACAAAGACACAGTGCTTTGTGGGATAGCCCCGTTTTTGTATGGAAAATATGTCGTTTTCACGAATTATACGATGTCACTTCTTTCCTTTATTAGTCAGATATTGGTCAGAGGAACGGTCATGGATATAATTCAGAAAGGCTTCAGCAACGGCGGAAAGGCTGCGGGATTTGCTGATGGCAAACAGGCGGCGCGTTTCCAGCCCCGGCCCCAGAAGAGGAATACAGCAGATATCCTGGCTGAGCTGATCCGGGCGTACCGGCCCGACGAAAATGGCAGCGACGGTCCCGCTGGAGGCCCAGCGCAGCGGCATATAACGGGACGAACAGACGGCCCGGATATGTGGCGTAAATCCTGCATTCTGACAGATTTCCAGGATTTTCTGCCAAAAGCCGCGGGAAATGGCCAGAGGCACATCTTCCAGAGCCGTGAGAGGCACTGCATCCAGATGAGAAGACAGCCATGGACTTTTTTTGTGAAAGGCCACCATCAGCCGTTCGTCAATGGTATGGCGGACGGAAAATGACGGTGGCAACTGTCCGGCACTGCGGATGACAGCTACCTCTATCGTCCCTTTTTCCAGAAGCTCCAGCAGCTGTCCGGAATTTTCTTCGTATATATCAAAGTCGATTTCCGGATAGGTATTGCTGAAATCAAGGATCATATTGGCACTGTTGGTATCGGGCCAGGTGGGTGTGATACCCAGGTGAAGCGTTCCCTTTGTCCCGAGGATACTGGCGTTGATTTCTTTCTGCGCCGCATCTTCCAGCTGACACATGCGGCGGGCTTTTTCATAGAGAATTTTCCCGGCATTGTTGGGGGTAATGTGGCGGGGACCCCGTTCAACAAGCTGGGTGCCATACGCGGCTTCCAGTGCTTTCAGCTGGTTGCTCAGGGCGGGTTGGGCGATGTGTAATTCCCGGGAAGCCGCAGAAATCGTGCCGGCATCAATAATGGCGACGTAATTGCGGTATACTTCCAGATTCATGATGATTCCTCCTGTGTGTGTGAGAAAGACTTTACTTTTTTTTGTCTTTCTGCACGGGAATAAGAGAACCGTGTCCTATACAGTCTGCATATGCTTTTTAGGCGGATAAGGATGCCGGTTTCCTTCACCAATACCATCATGCCGGCATTTAGATGAAATCATAGGAGTAAGAAGCAAGAAGTGACAAGTAAAAACTATATGATTTCATTATGGGTTCCATGTCCGACCTGTATTTTTAGTATACATTTTTGTAATGTATACTGCAACTGTAAGAAGAAAGAAGAGGTACTACGCAGAATGCTGGGAGGAATTGCATATGGGCGTAACAAAGAAATTTCAAATCATACTGGACAGCCGGTTATGCAAAGGCTGTGGCATTTGTGCCGCTTTCTGTCCGAAAGGTGTTTTTACCCGGGATGACGATGGAAAACCCGTGATATCTGACGATATGGTATGTATTGGGTGTAAGATGTGTGAATTACGGTGTCCTGATTTTGCAATCCGTGTGACAGGAGGAATTTGACATGGCTGGAACCTATGAAATTATGACAGGCAATGAAGCTTGTACCAGGGCTGCTATCGCGGCAGGGATGAGGTTTTTTGCCGGTTATCCCATCACGCCGGCTACGGAAATTGCCGAAATGGCATCGGAACTGCTGCCGAAAGCCGGCGGCACATATATGCAGATGGAAGATGAACTGGCTTCTATTGCCGCCGTCATCGGTGCCTCGGCAGCCGGTGTCAAGGCCATGACGGCAACGAGCGGGCCCGGAGTTTCGCTCATGCAGGAAAATCTGGGATATGCTATTATGGCGGAAATTCCTCTGGTCCTCGTCGATTGCATGCGTCAGGGTCCATGCCAGGGTGTGGCTACCGTACCGGCCCAGGGCGATATTATGCAGGCCCGCTGGGGTACGAACGGGGATCATCCCATCATTGCGATTGCCCCGGCTTCCGTTGGTGAATTATATGAAGAAACGATACGGGCCTTTAATCTGGCAGAAACGTACCGGAATCCTGTCTATATCCTCAGCGACGCCATGCTGGCCCATATGAGTGAACGGGTCCGCATTCCGGATCTGGATGAATATGACGTAGTCAGACGTAAACGGCCCACCTGTCCGCCGTCAGAATTTCAGGCCTATGCCGACGATGGTACGGGCATCCCGTCTATGGCTTCATTCGGTGATGGATACCGCTGGTTCGTGACCGGCATGGTCCATGATGATACGGGTTTTCCAGTTACAAACAATGCCGACCGGGTTTCCTATCTGGTAAAACGGCTCCATGCGAAAATTGAACATAACCGCGCGGATATCGAAAAATACGAAGAGTATAAAACTGATGATGCCGATATCCTCATCGTTTCGATGGGTGTCGTCGCCCGTTCAGCCAAAGCGGCAATCGATGATATCCGCAAGGAAGGTGTCAAGGCAGGACTGTTCCGGCCCATCACGGTATGGCCATTTCCGGAAAGCCGTCTGGAGACGCTGTGCCACGGTGTAAAGGAAGTCGTTACCTGTGAAATGAATGAAGGCCAGTTATATCATATGGTCCGTGAAGTCAGTGGTAATACACCGGTTCGCATGATTAACCAGAATAACGGCGTCATATTGTCAGCCGATACGATTCTTGCAGGACTGAGGGAGGGAAAATAACATGGCGGGTATACATGTATATGACAGATTTTTGCGGCAGGACAAGCTGCCCCATATCTGGTGTTCCGGCTGTGGAAATGGCATTGTGACCAATGCCCTCATCCGGGCCATTGAAAAAACGGGCATTGATCAGAATCAGATCGTCGTAGTAGCCGGCGTCGGCTGTTCGAGCCGGGCAAACGGATATCTCGATTTCTGTGGTCTCCATACGAATCACGGACGTCCCCTGGCATACGCTACGGGGGTCAAGATGGCCAATCCCAAACTTCATGTCATCGTCGTTACCGGCGATGGTGATAGTGCTTCCATTGGCGGGAATCATTTCATCCATGCCTGCCGCCGCAATCTAGATATTACGACGGTCATCTACAACAATGACAATTATGGCATGACCGGCGGCCAGTATTCGCCGACGACGCCGACAGGGGCAAAATCCAAGACGACTGTATACGGTAATATAGATACTCCGTTTGACTTGTGCAAACTGGCCAGCGCAGCAGGTGCCACGTTTGTAGCCCGTTCGACGGTCTACCACGTGACACAGCTGGCTGAGCTGATTGCAAAGGGGATAGAACACAAAGGGTTTTCTGTGATTGAAGCCATGAGCTGCTGCCCGACGTTATATGGCCGTCTCAATAAACTGGGGGACGGACCGGCTATGCTGCAGCGTTTCAAAGACCAGGCTATTCCAGTTCAGAAAGCCCGACAGCTGAGTGAAGAGGAATTGCAGGATAAAATCGTCACGGGTGTCTTCACGGACCGCAAAGACCGCCCGGAATATTCTGACCAGTATCAGCATGTCATTGCCAGAGCCGAAGGGAGAGAATAAGCATGGGAAAACAACATTATGAAATGCGTTTCGCTGGAAGCGGCGGCCAGGGCATGATGCTCATGGGCGATATCATGGCTCAGGCTGCGGGCGGACTGGACACGAAGGAAATCGTCCTTACCCGTTCCTATGGCCTGGAAGCACGGGGAGGAGCCTGCCGGTCTGAACTCATTATTGACGATGAACCGATTAATTATCCCAGCGTGCGTCGTCCCGATTTTGTTCTGGCCATGTCCCAGCAGGCTGCGGATACATACTGGAAAGACATGAAACCGGAAGGCATTTTTCTTATTGACCCCAAATTTGTCCATACTGTACCGGAAAACGTAAAACATGTATACGCCATTCCTCTCACCCAGATTGCAGAGGACGTGACCGGAAAAACACTGGCAGCCAACGTTGTGGCCATCGGGGCCATTGCAGCCCTCACCGGTGTAGAAGACCTGGACGTTGTCAAACGGGCTGTCCGGGAACACTTCAAACCTAAATTGCGGCCATCCAATGATAAAGCTTTTGAAGCCGGCGTGGCAGCCGCTAAAACGCTGATGAAATAAATTCCCCTCTTTCCGGATATAGGCGTATCGGCATGTACCAGAATGCTATGAATCGTGCTATACTAATATATGAAATACATACGAATTATGTTTTTTACTTATGCATAATAAGAAACTTGATGCAGGAAATGAGGGATTTTGATGATTGATATTTCAGATCGCATACGAAATAAAGCATACATGTCCAGAGTTACGACGGCAGAAGAAGCGGCGGAGCTGATTCATCCCGATGATATTGTGGCTGTATCGGGTTTTACGCCGGCCGGGTATCCCAAAGCCGTACCGCTGGCTCTGGCGAAGCGGATAGAACGGGAACATTTTCAGATTACGCTGTATGCTGGGGCATCCATCGGTGATGAAATTGATGGGGCCCTGGCACGGGTACACGGTATTTCCCGCCGGTTTTCCTATCATACGAATAAAGATCTGCGCCGCGAAATCAATGATGGCAGTGTGGCTTATGCCGATTATCACGTCAGCGTATTTGCCCAGATGCTAAGGGAAGGGTTCATGAAGCACCCCGATATCGTCGTGGTGGAAGCGGCAGCCATCACAGAAGAAGGAAATCTCATTCCTACTACGTCTGTAGGAACGACGCCGGCTATGATTGACGTGTGTCAGAAAGTCGTCGTAGAAATCAACGTGACCCAGCCACTCAGTCTGGAAGGGATGCACGACGTATACGATATTCCCAATCCTCCATTCCGTGTACCCATTCCCATCGTCCATACAGGGGACCGTATTGGGAAGCCGTATATCACCTGCGGCTGGGATAAAATCGTTGCTATTGTCCCCTGTGATATTCCCGATGCTCCCCGGTCCTTTAAACCTGTTGATGATGCGGGCCGGAAAATGGGAAATCTCATCGTGCAGTTTTTTAAGGATGAAGTAGCTAAAGGCCGGCTGCCGGAGCATCTCCTGCCACTCCAGTCCGGTGTCGGATCGGTAGCCAATGCGGTCATTCAGGGGCTGGCCAAAAGTGATTTCGAACATTTGTCTATCTTTACGGAAGTGCTCCAGGACGGCATGTTTACCCTCATCGATGCCGGGAAAGTCGATGCCGTATCGACGGCTTCTATTTCAGCATCACCGGAAGGGCTGAAGCATTTCTATGAACACATCGATGAGTACCGGAAAAAAATCGTCATACGACCCCAGGAAATTTCTAATAATCCCGAAGTGATCCGCCGCATCGGAGCTATTGCCATGAATACGGCCATTGAATTTGATATCTATGGTCAGGTCAATTCGACACATATCTGTGGCAGTCGTCTCATGAATGGAATTGGCGGTTCCGGGGACTTTGCCCGGGCGGGATATCTGACGATTTTCTTTACCAGTTCGACGGCAAAAAACGGCGCCATCAGTTCCGTAGTTCCCATGTGCTCCCACGTAGATCACACGGAGCACGATGTGGATGTCCTCTGTACGGAACAGGGCATTGCAGACCTGCGCGGTCTTTCTCCTGTCGAACGGGCAAGGACTATCATAGCTAACTGTGCCCACCCGGATTACAGAGACCAGCTCACAGATTATCTGAACCGGGCTATTGCTGCAACGGGCAGCCAGCATGAACCACAGCTCCTGAAAGAGGCCCTGTCATGGCAGCAGCGCTACCTGGAAACAGGGAGTATGAAATAGCATACTACCCTCACAAGTCAGATTTTTCCAGTCTGTCTTGTGAGGGTTTTGTGCATCCTCTGTACATCCCTAGATTTTTATGCCGGTTTTCGTGTACAATATAGGTAAAGACTTTGTATATAATGATCGGCACGGCCGAAGAATGGGGAGATACGATAAATGGAAAATTATGCTGGATATTCCGATGAATATATCAAATATCTGGAACTCCTGGCTAAAGAATACCCGACCCAGGAAGCGACGTTTACAGAAATCATCAATTTGCAGGCTATCGTGAATCTGCCAAAGGGAACGGAACATTTCATGAGCGATCTCCATGGTGAATATGAAGCGTTTTATCATATATTGAATAATTGCTCCGGTGTTATCCGGGAAAAAGTGGAAATGCTCTTTTCCAATTCCATGAGTCAGGAAGAACGGGATGACCTGCTGACACTCATTTATTATCCAAAAGAAAAACTGGATCTTATGAACCGCAAAAAGCTGGTAACGGACAAATGGGCCCGTAAGACGCTCCATCATCTGATTCGTCTGGCGAAATTGCTTTCGTCCAAGTATACCCGTTCCAAGGTACGTAAGGCGATGCCACCGGTTTTCCGGTTCGTCATCGATGAATTGCTTCATGCCCAGCCGGATGAAGATAAAAACCGTCATGTCTATCATTCCAAAATCCTTGACACGATTCTGGAAACGGGGAGTACCCGTTCTTTTATTTATGCGCTGACGGCTTTGATTAAACGGCTGGCTGTGGATCATCTGCATATTATCGGCGATATTTATGACCGGGGTCCCCATGCAGATAAAATCATGGATAATCTCATGCATCATCATTCCATGGATATCCAGTGGGGTAATCATGACATTCTCTGGATGGGAGCTGCCGCCGGCAGTGCTGCCTGTATTGCCAATGTCCTGCGCAATAATATCCGCTATCATAATTTGGAGATTCTGGAAAGCGGGTATGGCATCAGTCTGCGTCCGCTGGCCCTGTTTGCCTTGAAAATGTATACCAAAGATGACGGCATCGAACCGATGGTCAAGGCAATCAATGTCATCTTATCCAAGCTGGAGGGGCAGGTTATATTCCGTCATCCGGAATATAATATGGATGACCGCCTGCTGTTCCATAAAATCAATCTGGAAACAGGGACCATTACGCTGGATTCCGGAACCTATGAACTGACTACGACGGATTTTCCTACGTTCAATCCTCAGGATCCCTATACCCTGTCTCCGGAGGAACATCGCATTATGGCTGATCTGCAGACTGAATTTTTGCAGAGCGAACGGCTCCAGCGGCATATTCAGTTCCTGTACAGCCATGGCTCTATGTACCGTTGCTACAATAACAATTTATTGTTCCATGGCAGCCTGCCCCTCAACGATGATGGGAGCTTTAAAGAAATTTATTTTGACGGTCATGGTTATAAAGGCCGGACTTTTATGGATCGGGCCGATTATATGGCGCGCCGGGCGTATACCAAACGGGATACGGACAGCCTGGATTACATGTGGTATATGTGGGGCGGCCCCGATTCCCCCGTATCCGGCCGGATTGTAAAGACCTTTGAACGTAGCTATATTGCCGATAAAGAGACGTGGAAAGAACCGGAAAATGCTTATTTCCGGTTGAACAGGGATAAGGATGAATGCGTCAAGATTCTTCATGAATTTGGTATCGATTCCCCGCAAGGTCATATTATCAATGGACATACGCCGGTAAAAGTCAAAAAAGGAGAAAGTCCTATCCGGGCAGAAGGTAAGGAACTCTGCATTGACGGGGGATTTTGCAAAGCCTATCAGAATTCGACAGGCATTGCCGGTTATACATTGATTTTCAATTCTCACGGTATCCGTATCAAGGCGCATTATCCGTTTACGGATGTAGAGGAAGTTCTGCGGACCAATGCCGATATGGGTTCAGAATCGACGCAGGTCGAACTGGAACCCAAACGGGTCATGATTGGTGACACGGACAATGGCAAAAAGCTATTGCAGATGATTGATGATCTGAAAGCTCTGCTCCAGGCATACCGGCAGGGGATTATTATCGAACGGCGCGATGACTGACGAAACGCAGGTAGATTTTTGTATAGTAAAACGGGATTGCATGAGGGTCGGAGCCTGCATGCAATCCCGTTCTTTTGTGTTGCGTTTTCCTTTGCCGGGTATCGATAGGATACTATGTCTTTGCCAGCTGCATCATGACGGTATAAAAAAGAGGCTGTCTGAAAAGACAGCCTCCTAAGTGATTCGCGTGGGTTATGAAGTTGTAAATTTAGAATACACCCTGCTGGAGCATAGCATCGGCTACGCGTTCGAAGCCTGCAATGTTAGCACCGGCTACGAGGTTGTATCCTAAGCCATTACGTTCTGCTGCGTCTACGGAGTTCTGATAAATCGTGTTCATGATTTCATGGAGACGGGCATCGACTTCTTCAGCTGTCCAGACGAGACGTTCGCTGTTCTGGCTCATTTCCAGAGCGGATGTAGCAACGCCACCGGCGTTTACGGCTTTGGACGGAGCAACGATCATGTTCGGCTGTTCCATTAAATATTTCAGTGCGTCGTTGGTAGTAGGCATGTTGGCAACTTCGATGTAATACCGGATACCATTAGCGACGATCTGTTTTGCTTCTTTCATATGTACGTCGTTCTGCATAGCCGACGGCATAATGATATCAACTTTGACACCCCAAGGTTTTTCACCCGGATGGAATTCTACGCCGAATTTATCAGCATAGTCCTGGACACGGTTGCGGCCGGAAGCACGCATTTCGAGGAGGTAATTGATTTTTTCTTCTGTTACGACGCCATCGGGATCATAGATGTAGCCATCCGGACCAGAGAGAGTAACGACTTTGGCACCGAGCTGGGCAGCTTTCTTGCAGATACCCCAGCAAACGTTACCGAAACCAGCGGCGGCAATCGTTTTGCCCTTAATGTCTTCGCCATCGTGTTTGAGGACATTTTCCAAATAGTATACGGCACCATAACCTGTTGCTTCCGGACGGATACGGGAACCGCCATAGCTGAAGCCTTTGCCGGTCAGTACGCCATTTTCGAAGCAGCCTTTCAGACGGCGGTATTCACCAAAGAGGTAACCGATTTCACGGCCGCCAACGCCCATATCACCAGCCGGAACGTCGATATCCGGACCGATGTACCGATACAGGGCCTGCATATAGCTCTGGCAGAAACGCATGATTTCAGCATCGGATTTGCCATCAGGATCAAAGTCTGCGCCGCCTTTAGCGCCGCCAATAGGAAGACCCGTCAGAGAGTTCTTGAAAATCTGTTCGAAACCGAGGAACTTAATGATACCGGGATATACGTTTTTCTGGAAACGGAGACCGCCTTTGTATGGCCCGATTGCGCCGTTGAACTGGCAACGGTAACCGGTGTTCGTATGGATTTTACCGTTGTCATCTTCCCAGACAACGCGGAATGTAAACATCCGTTCCGGTTCAACCATACGATTCAGGAGATCGTATTTTTCGTATTCCGGATGACGTTCTACAACAGGATCCAGAGACGACAATACTTCTTCTACGGTCTGGACAAATTCCGGTTCATTGGCATGTTTCGTTTTGACGTTTTCGATTACAGATGCAAGATACTTGTTCATAAAGCTTCACCTCATTTGAAAAATTAGTTTACCCCGAACTTCTCTCTACGGCCTTATCATAACACTTTTTTTTTCGTTTGCAAATACCATAATGTGAAAATAAATTATAACATTTTCAATAAAATGCTAAAAATATAAATGAGACGTGACAATAAATAAATTATATTAATTTGATTACGTTAAAGTTTAAATAAACTTCTGTATCATGCTTTAATATTATTTGATAAATGATAATTTGTAATATAGTATAAATAAACTATATATGTTTGCTATATGAGGACAAAATGTATTATAAACCATACGTATTATACGTAACAAAAGGTACGTCTGCATATAATGTATATATAGTGTATACTGACTAAAACAGGTAAAAAGACAGCCTTTTCCCTGTTTAATGGTATTTGTTCGCAGCCAGAAGGCGGGAAAGACTGTTTGACGGGTTCAACAAACGGCCGGTCTATGTTATAGTAAGGTAGAAAGTAAGGGGGGATACCGATGGACCGTTGTACTATTCATAAAAGCACGCATTTCTTTTCTATGAATGACCGGATAATGGAGCCCGTGCCAGTATTGCATCGTGACTATGCCGAAGCGGTGGAGCAGTATTTCTATAGGCTGTTCCCCAACCGGACCCGGGCGGCCCTGGCAGATACCGGATCACTGCCCTTGCCGGTAGATATAGAGGTTTTGTATCCTACAGCAGAAGAACCGTTCTATTTTATTCATACCCTGGGAATGAGTGCGGCGCCCATGACATATCCCGAAGGGACTGAAAATGGCGAAGTACGGGAATCCTATAGTGAGCTTTGCCTGATGCTGCCGTCAGACTGGCCGTTTGCCGATAGCCATCATCTTTCCATCGAAGAACCGTCGGCCTGGCCGCTGCGTATGCTCCGCGATCTGGCTAAATTTCCCCATGCCCATCATCTGTGGATGTCGTACGGATTCATGCTCCCCAATTCGGAACAGGGCGAACCGTTTATACCGGGAAGCGACCTTTGCGGGGTTCTTATGGTGCAGTTTGACGGTGAACTGGGAGAACTGACTCTGGACGATGGGATAACCATACAACTGCTGATGCCCGTTCTGGTGTATGCCGATGAGATGGAAGCTTATGATAAACTGGGACCAGATACGCTGATTGAGAGGATTCTGGATTGTACCCATGAGTCGTTTATTTTGGATTTGCATCGCAGCCATGTTGCACAAGGGCTGTTAAAGTAATAGAATAAAACTATTGTGAAAGGAGGAGAGTCAAGTGGTATCGAGTGATAGTGTCATTGCTCCCCATACACCGGCTGAAGCGTATAGTGCCTACCGGACTGTTGCCTCGTCGGTCCTGGTAGCCGGTGCGCAGGAGCTGAAACGCAAAGAGACTCATTATAAATTAGCCATCGAATTGAATCATGCCGGGCTTTCCTATATCCGGGACAGAGGAGAGGAAATCGCTGTCGGCGCGATGACGACGATGGCAGAAATAGAGAAATCCCCCTTGTTGAAAGAGCTGGCAGGAGGAGCTATTTGTGCATCACTCAGAGATGTGCCGGACCGGGAGTTGAAACAGCATGCGACGCTGGGTGGCCTGATTGCGTCCAAACAGCCCTTTTCTGTCCTGCTGCCAGTTCTCTTGTCCCTGACTGTCGATGTAGTCCTGGAAGACAAAGGGCGCATGGAATTGCGGGATTATCTGTCTTGTCCGCCTATGGGGGAATTGATTACGGAAATCGTGATTGCCCGGGAATTTGTTTATACGGCATATATGGCTTATCGAAGCGAAGCAGGACAGCAGCCGTATCTGACAGGTGCCGTCACCATGGGAGAACATCAGTGGCGTATCGTCGTCGGAGGCCGGCCCGGTGTGGCCGCTATTGCGGAAAATGCCAGTGAAGAATTATCGGCCAAAGGATTGCAGGCCAGAGAAAATGTGGCTCATATGGTCAGTGAAGAACTGGATTTTGAAAATTTCGGTCCCTGTTCAGAGCAGGAACGCCGTAATCTGACTATCGATATGATGCGCATACTGATTAAAAAAGCGTGGAAAGGATTCAGCCGTCAGAACAGCCTGACGACGAAACCGGTTAAAAAGTAGTTAAAGGAAACAAGGAGTCGAGAACGTGAAGGGAAAAATAATCGTCGGCTTATTGTCCATATGTGTGTTAGCAGGAAGCGGATGGCTGTTATACAGTCATCACGGCCAGCATATTGCGGCGGCTGTACATCAGCAGGCTGCTTCTATTTCTCATCCCGATGTGGCATTTGTGGGAGAGGATTTTACTCTGCCGGCTGTCGATAATGGCCTGCCCGTATATGACCGTTATACGGTACAGCAGCGTAAAGATAAGGGGCTTCCTCTGACATATGGTACGACCAGAGATTATTATTATGGGGATCATGTGGCCTATCTGACTTTTGATGATGGTCCGAATAAAGAAAATACGACAAAAATCCTGAAAATCCTGAAAGACGAACAGATACATGCTACGTTTTTCCTGACAGGCAATAATGTAGAACGTTATCCCGATGTCGTGAAAGACATTTATGAATCGGGCAATGCTATTGGCATTCATTCATACAGTCATGACTATAAAAAAATCTATGCGTCGCCGCAGGCTTATATGGATGAAGTCGATAAGACGGCAGGACTGATTTATGATGTCATTCATGTACGTCCAGTTATCAGCCGTGCGCCGGGCGGTACGGCGGGACATTTTACCAAGGCTTTCTGGCAGGCCCTCAATCAGGAGGGCTATATTGAAGTGGGCTGGAATTCTCTGACCGGGGACGCCGATGGAACGGGAAAGACTGCCGGAAAAGAAGTGGAAAATATTAAGAAGCAGCTGGCACTGCGGCCGTACCTGCACAGTCATCTGGTCATTCTCATGCATGACGCCAGCGGTCATCAGGCGACGGTAGAAGCCCTGCCGGAACTCATTAAACTGCTCAAGAGCCAGGGGTATACCTTCCGTGTCGTCACTACGGCCATTCCGCCAAGCTGGTAAACATATACAAAAGTCCTTGACAAGAAAACAGTTTCGGTATAGTATGTATTCATCGCATTTTGCATTTTAATTCTGCAAGGAGCAGTACCATGAACAACACTATGTCTTTCACGGCAATTGCATACAGCTTTAGAAACAGCCAGGCCTACCTGTATTTTGGCACTGGCTATTTTTGCTGCGACCAATTGCATAAACAAGATGAGAACATGGGTTGTCTGAGAAAGTGGCATAGTATCACTGTATAAGACGGTATCAGCAGATGCAGGATAAAGCAGGCTCATGGGAGCCTGCTTTTTTTATATCCGGGAGGCAGGGAGCATAATGATTATTGTACTGAAAGAAAATGCACCGCAACAGGCGGCAGAAAAACTGATGAAAGAAATCAGAGCAAAAGGATTGCAGATTGATGTCAGTAAGGGGACGCGAAAGACGGTTCTCGGTCTCGTTGGTGACACTTCTGTTATCGATATGGAGCATGTTCAGGGGTATGACTATGTCGATAAGGTGCTCCGCGTAGAAGAACCGTATAAACGGGCAAGCCGCGCATTTCATCCGCAAAATTCGATCATCCGTGCCGGAGGTGTGGAAATCGGCGGTAAGAAACTGGCGGTCATGGCAGGTCCGTGTTCTGTCGAAACGCCGGAGCAGATCAATGGCGTGGCTGATGCGGTCAAAGCAGCCGGAGCGGTCATGCTCCGGGGCGGAGCATTTAAACCGCGGACTTCTCCGTATTCCTTCCAGGGCCTCCGGGAAAAAGGGCTGGACTTATTATGTGGAGCCGGGCGCCACGCCGGCCTTCCTGTCGTTACCGAAATCATGTCACTGGATAAACTCGATGAGTTTATAAAAGCCGGCGTCGATATCATTCAGGTCGGAGCACGCAATATGCAGAACTTTGAACTGCTCCGGGGACTGGGAAAGACACGGATTCCCATCCTGCTGAAACGGGGCCTGAGCGCGACCGTAGAAGAGTGGCTCATGAGTGCGGAATACATTATGGCAGGGGGAAATCACAATGTCATTCTCTGTGAACGGGGAATCCGTACATTTGAAACCTACACGCGCAATACACTGGACCTTTCCGCTGTTCTTGCCGTCAAGCGTCAGAGTCATCTGCCGGTTATTGTGGACCCCAGCCACGCTACGGGGAAACGCTGGATGGTAGAAGACCTGGCGAAGGCAGCCGTCGCCGTCGGGGCCGATGGTATCATGGTAGAAGTACACAATGACCCCGATCATGCACTCTGTGACGGTGCCCAGTCGATTACGCCGGCCATGTTTTCTCATTTGATGGACAGTCTCCGCCAGCTGGCGCCTGTCGTAGGCCGCACGGTGTAAAAGAAAATCTGAATAAAAACCTTTTTCTGCAGCACGTCATTTAGTATACTAAAGAGGAAACGCTGCATAATATACATTCACGAGTATTTGGGGGGAACGCAATGGAAAGTACAGACAGCGGTTTTTTTACGGATCAAGTCATAGCGATTGTCGGATTAGGCCTGATTGGTGGTTCGTATGCCAAAGGATTCCGGAAATTGAAGGTGAAATCCGTCATCGGAATCGATGTCAATCAGGAGTCTCTGGCAGAGGCACTGGCTGATGGGTCTATAGATGAGGCGTCAACAGATGGCAGCCAGATTCTGGGGGAAGCAGATATTGTTATTTTCTGTATGGCTGCAGACAGCATGATGGCGTTTATCAAAGAGCATCGTCAGGATTTTAAGCAAGGCGCACTACTAACTGATGTGGCTGGTATCAAGGGGGATTCGGCTGACCGCATCAAAGCGGTGCTGCGGGACGATCTGGATTTTGTCCCGGGGCATCCGATGGCAGGCCGGGAAGGCAGCGGTTATGGCATGTCCCGGGCAGAAATTTTTGATGGCGCTAATTACATACTGGTGCCTATGGCAGATAATAAGCCGGAGCATGTCGATGCGATTGAACGGATGGCACGGGCCCTTGGTTGTGCCCATGTGGTCCGGGTAGGGGCAGCAGAACATGACAAACTCATTGCCTACACGAGCAGTCTACCCCATGTATTGGCAACATCTCTTATTAATAGTGAATCCATGGATACGATGACCCGGTATTTTGTAGCCGGAAGTTTTCGCGATGGGACACGCGTTGCAGACATCAATGCTCCGCTCTGGACAAAATTATTCTTTTCCAATAAAGAAAATCTTTTGAAAGAAATTGACCGGTTCAGCGCATCACTGAAAGTATTTGCCAATCTGCTTTCTGAAGAAGATACAAAGGGCATGACCCGTTTTTTACAGCAGGCCGCGTTGCGGAGAAGGGAATTAGTTCATGAAACACATTCACGTTGAATTAGGAAAAGATTCGTATGAAATTCACATTGAAAATGGCCTTCTCGACCGGGCCGGTGAGTATATCCGCAGTCTGACAAAAGCAGAAACAGTTGCCGTTATTACAGACAATGTATTGGAACCACTCTATGGAAAGCGTCTGGAATACAGTTTGCAGCAGGCTGGATTCCGGACAGGCTGTATCGTGATTCCTGCCGGTGAAGCTTCCAAGAATGCCAATCAGCTTTTAGATATCTATCAGAAGCTGTCTGATCTGGGTATTACCCGGTCAGATATGATTATTACTTTCGGTGGCGGCGTCGTTGGAGATCTGGGGGGATTTGCTGCTGCGACCTTTTTACGTGGTGTGCCGTTTGTTCAGATCGCCACTTCTATTATTGCCCAGGTGGATAGCAGTGTCGGCGGTAAAGTGGCCATTGACCTGCCGAGCGGCAAGAACCAGGCCGGTGCTTTTTATCAGCCAAAAGCAGTTCTGATTGACCCGGATTTATTACAGACGCTGCCAGAACGGTTTGTCCGTGATGGATTGGGAGAAGTTATCAAGTATGGCTGCATCCGTGATGCCAGATTGTTTACTCTTCTGGAAACACTGGATGAACATAGTATAGGTTCTCATTGGGATGAAATCATTGAAACGTGCTGCCGGATTAAGGCAGATGTAGTGGAACACGATGTGTATGATACAGGAGAACGGATGATACTGAACTTTGGTCATACTATCGGGCACGCCATTGAACGCTTGTATGGGTTTGGCCATTATACTCATGGGGAAGGCGTGGCCATAGGGATGGCTCTTCTCACGGCGCGGACAGAAGAACTGGGACTGACTGAACCGGGAACGGCCCGGCGTCTGACGGCTATCCTGAAGCGGTATCACCTGCCGTATACGGTGGATGCATCTGCGGCGGATTTGCTTCCTTATATCGGCCATGACAAGAAAAAGCGTGGCTCGCATATGACTCTCATTATTCTCAACCGCATTGGTTCGTGCCGTCTGCTGCCGGTAGAACTGGCAGATATTCCCACATATATCACAGGAGGGAGCCCGTCATGAATATCTGTATCACACCTCATCCGTTTGGGGGCATACTAGCCGTTCCCTCGTCAAAAAGCCTGGGGCATCGTGACCTCATTTGTGCCGCCCTGGCAGAAGGAGAAAGTCTGGTCGAACATATTTCTGCATCCGAGGACATCGATGCGACCTGCCGGGTTTTACGGTGTTTTGGTGCTGAGATAGAAGAAGTTGCCGATATACTGCCGGGCCGCATTTCCTACCGTATACAAGGTGGTATCCGTAAAGGCTGTACACCGGTAACGGCAGACTGTGGCGAGTCGGGCTCAACACTGCGTTTCCTTATCCCACTTGGACTTTTGACCGGCCGCTCTGTTACCTATATAGGACGGGGGCGGCTCGTCTCGCGGCCCCTCCAGCCGTATTATGCCATCTTCCGGTCCCGTCACATTGCCTATCAGACAGCTGATGGCGGCGGACTTCCCCTGACCGTGACGGGGACACTGTCTCCCGGGGCGTATACACTGCCGGGTAATGTCAGTTCCCAGTTCTTTACAGGGCTGCTCCTGACGCTGCCGCTTCTTGCGGGGGACTCCTCCCTCTATAGCTCGACGACACTGGAATCAGCCAGTTATGTCGGCCTTACCCTGGATACGATGGCCCGTCATGGTGTACATATTGAAGAAGAAAAACCAGGTGTGTATCAGATTGCCGGTGGTCAGTCATACCGGCCGGGCCAGTACGAAGTAGAAGGGGATTATTCCCAGGCTGCATTCTGGCTGGCTGCAGGATGCCTTGGACATGATGTGAAACTGACCGGACTCCGCCGTCACAGTGCCCAGGGTGATGAAGTCATCATTGATATCATCCGCCGGATGGGTGGCCGTATAGATGAACAGGATGGTCTCACCGCCAGACCGTCTTCTCTTAAAGGGACAATCATTGATGCCGGAGACTGCCCGGATCTGGTTCCCGTGCTGACTGTCCTTGCAACGGCTGCTACTGGTACGACTCATATTGTCAATGCAGCCCGTGTCCGTTTCAAGGAATGCGACCGGCTCCACGCTATGGCAGAAGAACTGAATAAACTGGGGGGCAGAGTGACAGAAGAACCGGATGGCCTCATCATCGAAGGTACCGGTCATCTTCATGGTGGCCGCGTGCAGGCCTGGAATGATCATCGCATTGCCATGTCACTGGCAGTGGCTTCCCAGATTGCCGAAGGACCGGTACAAATCGATGGGGCAGAATGCGTCAAAAAATCGTATCCCCGGTTCTGGCAGGATGTATCAGCTATGGGTGGAATGTATACGGAGGAGGCAGGCAGCAATGAATAATACCTTTGGTTATCATGCAGGACTGACAATTTTTGGAGAATCCCATGGAAATGCCATCGGGGCTGTCCTCGACGGGCTTCCTGCTGGTATTTCGATAGACTGGGATGCTGTACGGCAGGAAATGGCCCGTCGTGCTCCCGGCAGAAATGCCATGTCTACGGCACGACAGGAAGCTGATGCATTTGAAATAGAAAGCGGCTATTTTCATGACCATACAACGGGAACACCGCTGTGTGTCCTGATACGCAATACGGATCAGCACAGCCGGGATTACGACCAGCTGCGTCATATGATGCGGCCCGGTCATGCCGATTACAGCGGCAAGGTACGGTATGACGGATACAATGATTACCGTGGGGGCGGTCATTTCTCCGGCCGTATTACAGCTCCTCTCGTCTTTGCCGGTGCCGTAGCTTCCCAGATACTGGCCAGGGAGGGTATCTGCATAGGGGCCCATATCCTGCGTATCGGATCGGTTGCAGACCGCCGTTTTGCTCCCTGTGGTGAATCGGCAGCCCTGTTTCAGAAGTTGAAACAGCAGACGCTTCCCGTTCTCGATGAAACAAAGGCTCCTATGATGGAACAAGAAATTCTGACGGCCAAAAGCCAGCTTGATTCCGTAGGTGGCATGATAGAAGGGCAGATACTGGGATTGCCTGCCGGCCTCGGCGACCCTTTCTTTGATTCCATTGAAAGCCGTTTGTCCCATATGTTTTTCTCTATTCCTGCCGTTAAGGGAGTGGCCTTTGGTGATGGATTTGATATGGCACTGCACCATGGCTCTGAAACGAATGATACCTTTTACTATGACGGAGCAGAGGTCAGGACGCGGACGAACCATAATGGGGGAATCAACGGCGGCATCACCAATGGTATGCCCGTTAATTTTCATCTCGTCATCAAGCCGACGGCATCTATTTCAAAAGAACAGGATACGATTGATACGGATACGAAGGAAAATTGTAAACTGGTCATTAAAGGCCGTCATGATCCCTGCATTGTCCAGCGTGCCGTACCAGTCGTAGAAGCCGCTGCAGCCTGGACGATACTGGATATTTTCCTCGGCAGCAGAAAGACAGGTGGACTTCATGACTAAGACGACGCCTATGGCTATTGCCTGTTTTGGCCTGCCCGGGTCCTACACGTATGAGGCGATGATGGCCTATTTTGACGGGAAGGATATAGAACCCCGGTATGCTTCGCAGTTTGAAGATGTGGTTCAGGCCGTAGCCCGGCGGCAGGTACGTTATGGGGTCCTGCCTATTGAAAATTCCTCAACTGGTGGCATTACCGATGTGTACGATCTCATTCACCGCTATGATTGCCATATTGCCGGTGAAAAATACGTGCGTATTGAACATAATCTTCTGGGATTGCCGGGGGCGTCTCTGGCCGATATACAGGAAGTGTATTCTCATCCGCAGGGGATTGCCCAGTGCCGGGAATTTTTGAAAGAACACGAAAACTGGCTGCTCCATCCCTATTTCAGTACATCCCAGAGTGCGGAAAAGGTGCATCAGACTGGTGATGTCCATATCGGGGCCATTGCCAATACGATAGCTGCTGACATGTACGGACTTACCATACTGGCACGCCATATCAATGATAACACCATGAACTATACCCGCTTTTTCATCATTTCTGCCGAAATGGAAGAAAGCGATGATATGGATAAGATTACCCTGGTATTGACGACGAAGCATAAGCCCGGTGCCCTGTACCATGTTTTAGGCCATTTCTTTTATAATGCCATGAATATGACCCATCTGGAATCGCGGCCTATCAAGGGGCGTCCATTCGAATATTTCTTCCATATCGATGTCATGGGTAATATACGAAATCCGGCAACATCTATCGTGCTGCATAATCTGGAGGAACATTGCAATTATTTTAAAATCCTGGGGAACTATCCGTCTGACAAAGGGGGTAATATACGATGAAAGCAGGCCTTATAGGAAAAACACTGGGCCATACGGCATCCCCGGCTATCCATGAAAAAATTTATCGGGCCATGGGGATATCCGGAACGTATGATGTACTGGAAATGCCCCCGGACCAGTTGGAAGGGAATATGAAATATCTGGCAAAGGATGGGTATACAGGTTGCAACGTCACTATTCCTTATAAAAGAGATGTTATGCCCTATCTGACGGATATATCCCGGGAAGCACGGATTATTGGGGCTGTCAATACCATTCATTTTACAGATGAAGGAGCGTTCGGATATAATACCGATTACGGCGGATTTGGCCGGTCTTTGGAACAAGCCGGTATCGGAGTTGCCGGGCGGGACTGCGTCGTCCTGGGAACAGGAGGAGCCGCCAGAGCCATCATCCAGTATCTGGCAGACAAGAATGCCAAGTCGATTACAGTTGTTTCCCGCCTTCCTCATTCCAAGATAGAATTTGATGATTTTACGAAGAAAATCGGGGCATCTGAGATAGATTACCAGTCTTTTGAAACATCACACGCAGGAGATGTGCTGGTTAATTGTACGCCTGTAGGCATGTTTCCACATATTGACGGATGTCCCGTTTCTGAAACATGCATTATGGCATTTCCGGCTGTCGTAGATCTCATTTACAATCCCAAAGATACAGAACTTTTGAAAATGGCACGCCGCCACGGTGCCCGGACTTTGAATGGCATGTATATGCTCGTGGCCCAGGCTGTGGGATCAGAAGAAATCTGGATGGGACGGGAAATCTCTTCTTCTGTCGTTGAACAAATTGCTAAGGAGATGGAACGCCTCTATGAATGATAAGCAGAATATCATCATCATCGGTATGCCGGGCTGTGGCAAAAGTACCTTTGGTAAAGCTCTGGCAAGAAAACTGGGACGTCCTTTTTATGATGCAGACGACGTTATTGTCCAGCAGGAAGGAAAAACGATTCCTGAACTCTTTGCCATCAGTGAAGACTGCTTCCGCGATGCAGAGGTACGGGCCAGCCGCTTCCTAGCCGATAAAAAAGGCATCGTCGTTGCCTGTGGCGGTGGTGTCATCAAACGGCCGGAAAATATTTCCATATTTAAGAAGACAGGTACGGTCTTTTTCCTGGATCGCTCGCCGGACGATATTGTCAGCGATGTCGATGTCTCCGTACGCCCTCTGCTGAAAGATGGCAGACAGAAAGTGTACAATCTCTATAAGGAGCGTATCGGCCTGTACCGGGATGCTGCCGATTATTGCATTGATAATAATAAGGATATAGAAGACGTTCTCGATGAGTTTGAAATACTGATTGGAAACATACGGTAATATAAAAACCGACTGTCAGGTGGAGCAGAAATTGCTTCATGCGGCAGTCGGTTTTTGTCGTATGCTGGGAAGAAGAAAAATGGGCAGTGTAATTCAGCTATGGAGCGCCTGTAAAATCTGGTGTAATGTCGTCACTTCCAGCTGGCCAGGAGCTGAAGCTTTTTTTGCTGAACCGAAGGTAAGGGCCGAACCGAAGATTTCCCCGCTGATACGGCTGATGGTGCCGAGTTTCCCCATAGACATGGTGATAATCGGTTCATCGGGATACTGGGATTTGACATCTTCCGTTGCTGATAAGAGGGTCAGTACGTCTTTGGCCGATTGGGGCATGCAGGCCAGTTTAGCTACATCGGCACCGAGTTTTTTCATGCCCAGGAGACGGCCTGCGATTTCATCGAATGACGGGGTCTTATCGAAGTCGTGATTGCTCATGATGACAGTGACGCCGTGTTCTTTGGCGATGGTGAGGATTTTTTCGATGCTGGTGCGGTTGCGGAAATATTCCACGTCTACGGCATCGACTTTCCCCGTTTTGATGGCATACGTGATGAGGTCGAAATAGTAGCTTTCAGGAACTTCTGTTTCGCCGCCTTCTTCTTTGGTACGGAACGTAAACAAGATTGCCTCGTTAGGCAATTCCTGGCGGACAGCTGCCAGAGCCTGGCCGACGGCATCGAGGGACGTGACATCTTTTAAGAAGTCGATGCGCAGTTCAACGACATCGTAGATTTTATCCTGAAGATAGAGGCATTCCTGGATGAGCTCATCAAGAGAACGGCCAACAATAGGAACACAAATTTTGGGCATACCGTTGTCGAGGGTAACATTGCCGATTTTAACCATAATAGTATATTCCTCCTAGCGCAAGATGATGCAGTGGATTTTTTCTATTGACGATATTATACCGTACGGGGCTGATGCAGGCAATGTAAGACTGTCAGAATATGGCCCGGATGACAGAGAGGGATGATACAGATTTTTTTCATGCAGCATTTTTTTCTTGACAAACAGGGCGGCATTAATTATAATGAATAAAAATTCAACAAACATTCATTAAAATAAATTAAGCTGCACATACAGCATCTAAGGAGTGTCACCATGAAAACGAAAGTATTTATCGACGGTCATTCAGGTACGACAGGTCTGCGCATCCATGAACGGCTGGCAGCGCGTCAGGATATTGAAGTATTACAGATTTCTGAAGAATTACGGAAAAATCCGGAAGAAGTAAAAAAATACATGAAGGCGGCAGATATTGCATTTCTCTGTCTGCCTGATGCGGCAGCTGTCGAAGCGGCCGGACTGGCTGAAGGAGCTGACGTAAAAATCATCGATACATCTACAGCACACCGTATTGCGCCGGGATGGGTCTATGGGTTCCCGGAATTATCGCCGCAACAGAGCGGAATGATTGCCCATAGCAGCCGCGTCGGCAATCCTGGATGTCATGCCAGCGGCGTCATTTCTCTTATCCAGCCTCTGACGGCATCGGGAATCATGCCTGCTGACTATCCCGTCACCGCCTTTTCCCTTACCGGGTACAGTGGCGGCGGCAAAAAGATGATAGCCGCTTATGAAGGAGAAAAGACGACAGATCTCCTGGCACCCCGCCAGTATGGTCTGGGACAGACGCATAAACATCTGCCGGAAATCGTCACCATTTGTCATTTGGCAGATAAACCGCTGTTTTCACCTATCGTAGACGATTATTACAGTGGCATGGAAGTGACCGTCCCTGTCTTTACGAAGCTGCTGAAAGGCACGCCGGGTATACAGTCTGTATGGGAGGCACTGGTAGCTCACTATGAGGGATGTGATTTTATTCATGTGCGCCCTTTGGGAGAAGACAAAGGTGGTTTTCTGGCAGCCAATGACATGAGTGGCCGTGACGATATGGAAATTTTCGTAACGGGCAATGATCAGCGGATCCTGCTCACTTCTGTTTTTGATAACCTGGGAAAAGGTGCATCGGGAGCGGCCATCCAGAATATGAATATTATGCTCGGCATCGATCCCAAAACGGGTCTGAATCTGGGAGAATAAGGAGAATAGTACAGTTATGACAACAACAACTTTTATGGATCACGATATACAGGAAGTGAGCAATGCCCAGAAAGCACGCATATTGCGCGATGCCCTTCCTTATATCCGGGAATATTACGGCAAGGTAGTCGTCGTCAAATACGGCGGCAATGCGATGGTCAATGAAGAACTCCGGAAAGCCGTACTGGCAGATATCGTGCTCCTGCATCTCATTGGTGTCAAAGTCGTCCTCGTCCACGGCGGCGGCCCCCATATCAAAGAAGCCCTCAATCAGGTAGGGTTGGAATCGAAATTCCTGAACGGCCTGCGCGTGACCGATGAAGCGACGATGAAAATTGTCCAGATGGTACTGGCCGGCCAGGTCAATAAGGATCTGGTCAACCTTTTGGGGTCACTGGGAGGGAAGGCCATTGGCCTGTGCGGTATTGATGATGCCATGATACAGGTAAAAAAACAAAGTGATGAACTGGGACTGGTTGGGGAAATCACCCATATCAATCCCGAACTCATCCATGACAGCCTGGCTAATGGATACATTCCCGTTATTTCGTCTATTGGCACTGATGGAAAAGGCGTTTCCTACAATATCAATGCCGATACGGCGGCGGCCGAAATTGCCGGTGCGCTTCAGGCAGAGTGCATGATTTCCCTGACCAATATCGACGGAGTGCTCCGAAATCCCGATGATCCGTCCACCCTGTTCCACAGCCTGACCATGCAGGACGTGCAGAAGCTTACGGACGAAGGAATCATTGCCGGTGGCATGATTCCCAAAGTCAAGTGCTGTACCGATGCTATTGACTGCGGTGTCAAACGGGTATTCATCATCAATGGTACGGTACCCCATGCCATTCTCATTGAAATGCTGACGGAAGAAGGGCTGGGAACCATGTTTTTCAAGCAATAATGTCTCTGTGGCGGTCATCTCAGCCGTCACGATTAACGGGGCATCTGCTATATAGGAAGTTGTTTTGAAGGAGGAATTGGATATGTCTGCAGAAACAGAAAAGAAAGAATTTGAAAAACTGGATAAAGAATATATTGTCAATGTGTATAACCGCCTCGATGCCGTTCTCGATCATGGCAAAGGGTCTCTGGTATACGATGTCAATGGCAAGGAATATATCGATCTCAGTGCCGGTATTGCCGTCAACGTGTTTGGCGTCTGCGATGACGTATGGGAAAAGGCCGTCATCAATCAGCTGGGAAAACTCAGTCATATGTCCAACGTATTCTATACGGAACCGCAGATTATCCTGGCTAAAAAACTCTGTGAAAAAACAGGCATGAAGAAAGTCTTTTTCTCCAATTCCGGTGCCGAAACTAACGAATGTGCCATTAAAGCGGCCCGTAAATATTCTCACGATAAATATGGTGATGGCCGCTATACCATCATTACTCTGAAAAACAGCTTCCACGGCCGGACGATGGCTACTCTTACGGCTTGCGGCCAGGAATCGCTCCATCAGGATTTCGGGCCCTTCCTGCCGGGATTCGTGTATGCTGAACCGGATAATTTTGAATCGGTCAAAAAGCTGGCTGAAGAAAATAAGACCTGTGCCATCATGATGGAACTGGTCCAGGGTGAAGGCGGTGTCCATCCGCTGGATCCGGATTTCGTACATCAGGTCGCTGACTATGCCAAAGCACACGACATTCTGCTCATCATCGATGAAGTGCAGACAGGCAACGGCCGTACGGGCGCTCTCTATGCCTATATGAGATACGGCATCCATCCGGATATTGTAACGACAGCAAAGGCCATCGGAGGCGGGCTGCCATTTGCCGTAACGATGTTTGCCGACTCCTGCCAGCATGCCCTGACGGATCATACCCATGGCTCGACCTTTGGAGGTAATCCTATCTGTGCTGCCGGGGCTATTTCCATTATTGACCGCCTTGACGACGACCTCATGGCCGATGTCCTCAAAAAAGGGGAATACGTCAAGAAAGAACTGGAAAGCTGCCAGAATGTAGAATGGGTATCCGGCCTGGGTCTCATGATAGGCGTCAAATTGAAGAAAGACCTCATGGAAGTCGTCAACGGATGCGTCGATGCCGGCGTCCTGGTCCTGACAGCCAACGGACTCCTGCGTCTGCTGCCACCGCTGAATATCCCCATGGACGTATTGCAGAAAGGTATAGAAAAAATTAAAGCCGTCATTGATGGCTGATAAAATCTAAAACAGAAGCTGCTGTGAGAGGCAGAAGTTATTTCCCGGTAAACGGGCTCTCATGGCCGCTTCTTTTTTTATATTGTTCATGCTATGATATGTCATAGTTTATAAAGAAAGGAAAGTTTCTATGATAACAAAAGCAGAACGAATAAAGAAAGATATAACGACGATTGCCCGGTTTCAGTCAAAGAAAGGACGGGGATGTAATCGTTTTTCCTATACGCCGGCATTCCGGCAGGCTGCTGATTATATTGCAGAGGAAATGAAAAAAGCCGGACTTACAGTACGGGAAAATGCCGTAGGTGCCATATTAGGGACCCTGCAGGGAGAACAACCGGAACTTGCCCCTGTTGTTTCAGGCAGCCACCTCGATTCCGTGCCAGAAGGAGGCAATTTCGATGGGATTGCAGGTATCTGTGCCGCACTGGAAGCGGCAAGGGATTTTCACGATGCAGGGATCCGGCCCCGCCGGTCTTTTTGCTGTATAGCTATTCCGGAAGAAGAAGGACCTCAGTTTGGCTCTGGCTTGTTTGGCAGCCGGGCTATGTGCGGGCAGCTTTATGACGATGAAATTCATCGTTTTCGCAACGCTCAGGGGAAATCGATAGCAGAGGTCCTTACGGCCTATGGTAAGAATCCTGAAAAGATTGCCAGTGAGATGATACACAAAGGCGACTGGGCTGCTTTTTTAGAATTACATATCGAACAAGGGCCTGTCCTTGACCGGGAACATCTTGAACTGGGAATCGTTGAAGCAATCGTAGGATTGAAATATTATTTTGTTACTATCAAAGGAATTTCTAACCATGCAGGTGCCACACCGATGACAATGCGGGCTGATACTGTATTAGCTATGGCAAACGCTGTATCGGCCGGCGCTGATACAGCTTTGACATTGGGAGACGGTACAGTCTTTACCACCGGAATGATCCAGACTCACCCCGGGGCAGGTAATATTATCCCGGATAAGACGGTATTTTCCATTGATTGCCGAAGCCGGAACATGAATAGTATTGAAACGGTCATGAAGGCTGTAAAAGCCTCATTGGAAACGAGTAAGAAACAGAATTCCGGCCTTTCCTATACTATCGAAGAGCGGTTACATGCCGATCCTGTCGAAATGGATCAGTCTTTGCAGAGCCTTCTGGAAACACAGACACAGCTGCTTCATATTCCATACAAACGCATGTGTTCTGGAGCCGGTCATGACACGATGGTTTTCAATCATCTGATGCCGACTGCTATGATTTTCGTACCCAGTCGGGATGGACGAAGCCATGTGCCGGAAGAATGGACCGATTACAAGTATATCCAACAGGGGGCCGAAGTCCTCTATCAGACACTTCGACATCTTACGGCACAATAAAGTATGAATATACCTTATAAAATCACCTGTCAAGTCTTGTTATTCTTACATATTAAGACTAAAATAGGGCTATCAAATTGAAAGGAAGAGGATAGGAGAGAAAACATATGAAACATTTAAAGATTGCGTACAGTTTTGACGTGCAGTATTATTTTGTGGACAGCGACCGGGAAATCGTGCCTGTAGAACAGACAGATTTTACTGATGTGGCTGTCGCCGTTTTATCGGATCAGGATTACGACTACATTGATAAGATTGATGCTACGGGGTTTGGTGTCCCTATCATGGTCATCATGCCAAGTGGGGAAAAGCTGCCGTCCCATTATCTGGACAAGGTAGATATGGTCCTATCGGAAGAAATGGTCAATAAGAGCCGCTGCATTGAAACGGCAGAACGGCTGGCCAGTAATTATGAACAGACCGTATTACCTCCGTTTTTCGGGGAGCTTGTCGAATACGTCAGCGAAAAGAATAACCCGTTCGACTGCCCGGGCCATCAGGATGGCGCCTTTTTCAAAAAGCATCCCGCAGGCCGGTATCTGTACGATTTCTTTGGTTCTCATATTTTTCAGTCAGACATTTGTAATGCCGACGTCACGTTGGGGGATCTGCTCATCCATGAAGGGCCGGCTCTCGATTCACAGGATTTTGCGGCTAAGGTCTTTCATGCGGATAAGACGTACTTTGTTCTCAATGGGTCGTCCGCATCCAACCGTGTTGTGACCAATGCTCTTCTTACTCCGGGAGATCTGGTGCTCTATGACCGGAATAATCATAAATCCGTGGCTATCGGCGCACTCATACAGGCCGGGGCTACGCCGGTGTACCTGGAAACGGCCCGGAATCCGTACGGCTTTATCGGCGGCATTGATGCTCATTGCTTCGACGAAATGTATCTGCGACAGCTCGCGGCCGAACGGGATCCGGAAAAGGCGAAGCAGCCCCGACCGTTCCGCCTGGCAGTCATCCAGCTGGATACCTACGATGGTACGCTGTACAATGCCCGTTATGTAGTAGACCGCATCGGACATCTCTGCGATTACATCCTCTTTGATTCGGCCTGGGCCGGATACGAACAATTCATTCCCATGCTCAAAGACAGTAGTCCCCTGCTTCTGGACCTGGGAAAAGACGATCCGGGTATCTTTGTCGTCCAGTCTGTACACAAACAACAGGCCGGTTTTTCCCAGACGTCACAGATTCACAAAAAGGATAGTCATATTCACGACCAGCCGCGTTATGTGAATCACAAGACCATTAATAATGCATTCATGGCTCAGGCGACGACGAGTCCTTTTTATCCACTCTTTGCCACTCTCGATGTCAATGCCAAAATCCATGCCGGCGATGCCGGGCGCAAAATGTGGCGGGACTGCGTGAAGATGGGAATAGAAGCCCGTAAGGATATTCTTCGCCGCTGCCACTATATCCGGCCCTTTGTGGCACCTGTCGTGCATGACCGGCCATGGCAGAAGGGAAATACAGAAGCCATGGCTGATGATATCGATTATTTCACCTTTGAACCCGGTGCCAGATGGCATGCCTTTGAAGGGTATGGTCCCAATCAGTATCGCGTCGATCCATGTAAGTTGTTGCTGACAACGCCTGGAATCGATGCCGAAACAGGGGAATATGAAAACTTCGGTATCCATGCCAATATTCTGGCCACGTATCTGCGGGGAAATGGCGTCATTCCGGAAAAATGCGATCTCAACTCTATCCTGTTCCTGTTGACGCCGGCAGAAAACAAGAACAAACTCCGCTTTCTTACGAGCCAGCTTGTACGCTTCGAACGGTTTGTGGATAACAATGTCCCTATGCAGGAAGTCCTGCTGGGAGTATACAATAAGTATCCCGGCCGCTATACGGGATATACGCTGCGCCAGCTTTGTCAGGAAATGCATGATTTCTTCAAAGACCGGAATGTCAAAGATCTGCAGAAAAAACTGTTCCGCAAAGAATTTTTCCCGGAATATGTCATGCGCCCCCAGGAAGCCCATTACGCCTTCATCCGGGGTGAACGGGAACTGGTGCCGCTCGATGAAATCGAAGGCCGCATTGCCCTGGAAGGGGCACTGCCATATCCACCGGGCGTCCTTTGCGTCGTACCGGGGGAACGCTGGTCCCATACGGCTGTCCAGTATTTCAAGGCATTGGAAGAAAGCCTGAATGAACTCCCCGGCTTTGCCCTGGAAATACAGGGGGTATACCTGGAACACGAAGGTAATCGCATCCGTGCATATGGATACGTATTAAAAGAATAATATGGGAAAAATTACTGTATATTAGTAAACAAATTGGTTATAAAAATCTGTCGCATGCAGGTGCGGCAGATTTTTTATGCCTATTGTGACACATATTTGGATTGCGGATATATCTGGGTTGCGGATATATCAATGTAAAATATTTATATACATATTAGAGCAAAATAGGCGTAAACATAGAACAAAATATCATTACAAGATAAAAACATGGTAATTTCGTGACAAATATATATAAATTTGGTACAATAGGGGCAAGCAAAATGATTTGTTTACTTTGTTTAATATGTATAAGAAAGGAGGTGGCAATATGGCTCCTGACCAGTGTATATTTGTGTCAGCAACATATGATATGATATATGAAAAAGAAGTAATTTTTGACTCTCAAATATACCGGGGGGGGTATTTGTTCAACGTTACTTTATATTAATATAAGAAATCATTACCATAAATATAAAAAAAGACACAGCCACAACGATATGCTGCCTGTTTTATATTCTCTGCTCCTTCCTTCGGGAAACCTGACGTACCGGTCAGGGACAAGCGCAATTAGCTCGTGAAATAAATGTTAGCAAACATATTTCATGTAATAGGAGGAGAGAATCATGAATTTATCAGGAAAAAAATTAACGACCGCTATTTTAGCAGGCTTGATGGGCGCCACTGTTGCCGGTATTTCTGTAGTAGGTGCAGCGAATCCAGTTGTTCTTGACGGGACGACTTTAAAAGTTTCTATTAAACAAGGAACTAAACCTATTATGAATCCTGTGAATGTAACTAAAGGGATTATAGATGGATCGACAACAGGGGGGAATATTGTTAAGTCTGATAGCACCGTAGGGGCTAATTTGGATGCGTTAGATGCAGCTGTTGTAGGGAAAGCAGATAAAGCAGAGTTAGATACCAAGGCCAATCAAACGGATTTTAATGCTCTTAAAACGAAAGTAGATAATGCCAAAGTAAATACGGCGCTCCATGTCGATAAAGATGGCAAACTGGTAGTTGGTACAGATAAAAAGGTTAATAAGGCTGTCAGTGTAGAAAAAGGCTTCAAAGATGGAACGACAGAAGCTGGCCAGGGCAATATCGTTAGTGCCGATAACACCGTAGGCCGGAATCTGACAGCTTTAGATAATGCGATTGAAGCGAATAAACAAGCGGTTGATAACACTCTTGCGACGAAAGCGGATAAAGCTGACTTAGATAATGCCAAAGTAAATACGGCGCTCCATGTCGATAAAGATGGCAAACTGGTAGTTGGTACAGATAAAAAGGTTAATAAGGCTGTCAGTGTAGAAAAAGGCTTCAAAGATGGAACGACAGAAGCTGGCCAGGGCAATATCGTTAGTGCCGATAACACCGTAGGCCAGAATCTGACTGCTTTGGATAATGCGGTTGCTACTAACCAGAAAGCCATTAGTACTGAAACGAAGGAGCGTGCAGCTGCAGACCAGACATTGCAGGATAATATCGATAAAGAAGCGACTGCCCGTGATCAGGCTGTTGCACAGGAACGGGCAGAACGCAAGGGTGCCGATGCTGCACAGGATAAAGTCATCAAACAGGTCAACGACAATCTGGTAAGTTCTGTCAATACGATTAACAAGAACGTAGCCGACGGGTTCAATGCACTGAGTGCTGTCGATCTGCAGGAAGCCCAGACCCGTGCAGCTGCTGACCAGACATTGCAGAATCAGATTGCAAACAATGCACAGGCTATTGGTACGACAAAAGATGGCAACTATGTCAAGAGCAACAATAGCGTTGGCCAGAATCTGAATGTCCTGGATGCTCAGGTAGGTCAGAACAGTGCTAACATCAATCAGTTGTTCAGCGATTACAGCTCCATGAAGACGGACATCAATAAAGTCGGCGCTCGTTCGGCTGCATTGGCTGGCCTCCATCCTCTCGACTTTGACCCGGCTAATAAGCTCAACTTCGCCGTCGCTTCCGGTTCGTTCAAAGGGGAAAACAGCGTCGCTCTCGGTGCGTTCTACCGCCCGAACGAAAATGTTATGTTCAGTGCCGCCAGCACCATGGGTGATTCTGACAATGCGTATACCTTTGGACTGAGCTTCAAGATTGGCCCGTCCTCGGCTAAGACAAAGACTACTTCGCCGGATGCGGAAGAACTGTACAAAGTGGTTGGTCAGTTACAGGATCAGTTAGCGGCTCAGCAGAAAGAAATTGAACAGCTCAAAGCAGAAAAAGCTGCTAAATAACCTGCCATAGCAGAAACAACTGTAAAAGTAACATAGAATATACTATAAAAGAACCAGGGCCTGTCAAACGACAGGCCCTGGTTCTTTGTATACGGCATCGTAAGTATACGTGCATCGGGATGGCAGTGACGATGCTTTTTATTCTTTTGTGTCGGTAATCTTGTCTACGGAATAGCCGGCATTGACGACAGCTTTAAACATGGCCTTGTCATCGGCTTCATCGGTTACATGGACGGTAGCCCGTTTGTCCATAAGGCTGACTTTGGCTTTCAGGACCCCAGGCACGGCTTCCAGCGCTTCTTTTACGTGGGCCGCGCAATGGTCGCACATCATGCCGCTGATATAGATATATTTTTCTTTTCCTTCCTGACTGGAATCGAAAAGGTTACTGAAGAATCCCATGTATATCCCCTCCACATCTTATATATGAGAATGAATTTTATTATACACATCTATTATACGGAAGAAATAGCAAAAATACAAGTCAATGCAATCAGGTGTTGTCTTATGAAGCCTATAGCAGAGTGCGGATAGCGTCGGCAATGCGGGTGGCCACGTATGGATTGTTCATGGTGTAGATATGGACGCCGTCTACACCGTTGGCCAGGAGGTCTACAATCTGATCGATGGCATAGGCGATTCCGGCATCGCGCAGGGCGGTATTGTCATGACCGTACCGGGTCAGGATTTTCTGGAACTTCAGAGGAAGGGTAGCCCCGCAAAGAGTGACCATCCGTTCAATCTGTTTCTTGTTGGTGACGGGCATGATACCCGCTTCGATAGGGACGCGGATTCCAGCCTGGGTCGATTTGTCGAGGAAATTGTAAAAATCGTGGTTATCGAAGAACAGCTGTGTAATGAGTTCGCTGGCACCGGCATCGACTTTGATTTTCAGATGTTCCACGTCTTCTGCCAATGTTTTGGAATTGGGGTGGCCTTCGGGATAGCAGGCGCCGATAACGTTGAATTCATCCCCTGTCTGCTGACGGATAAAAGCGATGAGGTCGCTGGCATGGGGAAATACGCATTTAGGTTCGATACCGGGCGTTTTATCACCGCGCAGGGCCAGAATATTTTCAATACCGTGTTCCCGCAGTTTCTGCAGTGTATCCAGCACTTCCTCTTTATCGAGATTGATGCAGGGCAGGTGTGCCGCTGTTTCACAACCCAGACTTTTGATTTTGGAAGCGACTTCTACGGTAAGATTCCCCCCCTTGCCGCCGGCTCCGCAGGTGACGCTGATAAAATCCGGATGGAGACCACTCAGTTTTTCCAGTGTCGGATAGACTGTTTCAACAGGAATTTCTTTTTTCGGTGGAAAGACTTCAAAGGAAAAAACAGTTTTCTTAGAAAATAAATCACAAGTTTTCATGTACATACCCCTCATTATGAAATAGTGTTATCAGAAGCTGGGAATAATAGCTCCTTTGTATTTTTCTTCAATGAATTTTTTCACTTCCGGTGATTGCAGTGCTTTTGCCAGCTTCTGGATTTCCGGACGGTTTTCATCGCCACGGCGTACGACCAGCACATTGGCATAAGGCGAATCCTTGGATTCGGTGAATAAGGCGTCCTGGAGCGGATTGAGTCCTGCTTCAAGGGCGTAATTGGTATTGATAAGTGCGATATCTACATCATCCAGAGAACGGGGAATCTGTGCAGCATCGAGTTCGATGAACTGGAGATTCTTGTCATTTTTTTCGATATCCTGCACGGTAGAAGCAATGCTGCCACCGTCTTTCAGGCTGATCAGGCCTGCCGTCTGGAGTACGAGAAGCGCACGGCCACCGTTGGTAGGATCATTAGGGATGGCGACTTTGGCGTTCTGCCCAAGCTGGGATAGTTCCTTGATTTTATGGGAATAGATGCCCATCGGTTCGACATGGACTTTGCACAGGGCAACCAGGTCGGTACCATGTTCATTGTTAAATTTTTCCATATAGGGTTCATGCTGATAGAAATTGGCGTCCAGTTCTTTATCCTGCAGAGCCAGATTGGGTTTGACATAATCGGTGAATTCGATAATGTCCAGGTCTACTCCTTCAGCGATAAGCATGGGCTTGATTTCTTTCAGGATTTCTCCATGTGGTACCGGTGATGCACCGACGGTGATTTTGACATTCTGTGACACTTCCCGGCCACCGGCCGGTTTCTGCCCACCACAGCCGGCCATGAGAAATGCAGCGGTTCCGATTGCGACAGCTGCCGCGGTTATCCAGATTTTCCAGTGTTTCATATTACCCCTCCTGTCATCTAAGGCCTCCAGAGGGCATAAAAAAAGACTCTTTCCCGAAAGAGAAAGAGTACATCATTTTCTTTATCTCCCGGAATTTCTTCCGCAGGAATTGGCACCGTATTATCGGTTGCCGGGTTTCATAGGGCCCGTCCCTCCGCCGCTCTGGATAAATGTGTGTACTGTCATAAGACAGTACGTAATGAAATTGTTGAAGCCATTTTACCATGACTGCAGGATTTGTCAAGAAGGAAAAAAAGATTGATTGATTTCTCTTGACTTTGAGAAAAAAAGCCGTATAATTACAAGTAATCTACATAGCATTGTCGATGAACGAAACGAGTACGTGTACAGCGACAGCTACAGCGAGCCGATGGCAGTGAGAGTTCGGCGCCGGTCCGTACAGGGAATGGATTCGGGAGATGCGGCCTGAACGGTAACCAGTAGGGCTCGACGGTGTAGTTCCACCGCTATCAAAGAAACGTGTATCGCCCTTTGCGGGCCGTACATAGTGAGTCGGGCTTAAAGCCAATATGGGTGGTACCGCGGAAGAATCAGACCTTTCGTCCCTTTAGAGGGATGAAAGGTCTTTTTTATTGTCTAAGAGAGGATGAACAGGAATGCTGGAAATGAGAGATGTGACGTTCCATTACACAGACGGTACACCGGTATTGGAACATATGAATCTGACGATTGGCGCCGGTGAATTCATCGGCCTGGGTGGCCGCAACGGTTGTGGCAAGACGACGGTGACCCGTTTGCTGATGGGGCTTGAAAAACCCGTATCGGGAGATATTTTCCTGGATGGGAAGAGAATAAACGACGAAGAAGCGGCCGCACGCAGTCCTTATATTGGATATGTATTCCAGCGGCCGGAACGGCAGATGTTCCGACCGACTGTGCGGCAGGAAGTAGCTTATGGACCGGAACAGCTGGGCCGCAACCGTGAAGAGGTCGCATCGGCTGTTACAGCGGCGCTGCAGGCTACCGGGCTGGAACATCTGGCAGAAGCTTATCCGCCCAATCTCAACCGGGGAGAAAAACAGCGCGTCGCCATTGCGTCGGCTATTGCCATGCACACACAGTACCTTATCCTCGATGAACCGACGAGTGGTCAGGACAGCGCCGATAAAAAATCGCTCATGGCACTTTTATCCCGGCTTCATCGGGATGGACTTACCATTCTCATTATCAGTCACGATATGGATATATTTGCCGAATACTGTCAGCGGGTCATCGTCATCGGGCATCACACCAAAGCCTTCGATGGGACGCCCCAGGAATTGTTTACCCAAAGGGAGGACCTGTATGAATTAGGCTTGAGCCGGCCTGATGCCGTGACCTTGTCTCAAGCCGTGACGGGGCTTCCGTACTGCAAATCCGTCGATGAATTCACAGCAGCCATGCTGCAGCGTCTGGGAGGGAAATAAGATGAAACACTTCGTACCCGTAACAAAATTATCAGGCACTATTGCTTTTTCGTTCTGGGCTCTCGTGCTGCGCACGCCGGGCCCTCTGGCTGCCCTGGTCATCATAGAACTCATTCTTTTGGGATTTGCTGGTAATATAGCGCGCAATGTCAAGGCGGTCATGAGCCTGACTGTATTTGCCGTCTTTCTGGCGGTGGTCCAGCTCCTAGGAGGGGGATCACTCGAATCGGCCTACGTGACGGGACTCCGGATGCTGGCCATGACTATCGTATTCATCATCCTGCTTACGACGACGCGTCTGCAGGACCTGACGGCGGCTCTGGTCAAACAAATCCATATTCCCTATGAATATGCCTTCATGTTTACGGCGGCTCTGCGGTTTGTCCCCGATTTCATCGCTGAAAGCCGGACGGTCCAGGAAGCACAGGCCTGCCGGGGACTTTCTACAAAGGGGAATATTCTGAAGAAGTGCATCCATTACATGGGCGTCGTTCAGCCGCTGATGCTCAAATCCCTGGGGCGTTCTGAAACCATGGCCCTGAGTCTGGAATTGCGGGGATTTGGCAATAATGAACACAGCTTCATGACAAATGTACGGCCGGCCGGTTGCGATTATGCCGTCATGGCCTTATTTATAGGATTGAGCGTACTCGTCGTATATATGCGTATCTATGGTATCGTCTGAGGGGGAAAGGGACATGAAACACATTGAAGATATCAGCACATTGGAATTTCATCATCGTCAGGGTGGCCAGTTCCGCTGGATTACGATTACGACACTGATGCTGGCTATTGGTACAATCCTGCATCTCGTGTCGCCCAGTGTGGGCGGTGTTACGCCGAACTGGACCATTGCAACGTACTGCGTGGCTATCTGCCTGACAAAGCCGACGTATCGTCAGGCTCTGGGCATCGGCCTGGTAGCTGCCCTTATCAACGTCCTTACGTCCAAATCGGGATTTCCTTATGGCAACCTTATCAGCGAACCTATCGGGGCATTGACCTGTGCGTTTCTCGTCAAGAACCTCGCGTTCCTCAAATTCCGCGGCCATTCGTGTCTGCCTGTTCTGACAGGCTTTGCCGCGACATGCATGAGCGGTGGCGCATTCGTTACGATTTTGAAATTTGTTATGAATCTTCCGAATACGGTATATTTTACAGGGATGCTGCCGCTGGTCGTCATCATCGGCGCACTCAATGCCATCGTGACCCCGCTCATGTATTTTCCGGCGCTTCGTCTCTTCGTATCCCGTGGCATCCTCGATTCTCTGGAAGAACAGAGCGTCACTTCGGATCACAGCCAGTATGACTTGAAGCCGTCTGTCCCGGGCCTGATTTCCATTGAACATCTGACTTACACCTATAATAAGCAGACGACACCTGTCCTGGATGATGTGAGCCTGGCCGTGCATAAGGGTGATTTCCTGGTCATTACCGGCGAAAGCGGCAGTGGCAAGAGTTCTCTCTGTATGGCGATGACCGGCGCCATTCCTCATTATTTCGGCGGTGTCATGAAAGGCATGGTGTATGTTGATGGACAGGCTACGACCCAGACGACGATTTCCCGTCTGGCGAGCCGCGTCGGCGCTATGCTTGACGACTATGACAGCCAGCTCGTAGCTATGACCGTAGAAGAAGAAATTGCTTTCAGTCTGGAAAATCAGGGGGTAGCACCCGATAAAATTGAAACAGCCATTACAGAAGTGCTGGAAAAAGTCAAACTGACACCGTATCGCACACGGCAGCTGACTAATTTGTCCGGCGGCCAGCGGCAGCGGCTGGTCATTGCCGGCGTACTGGTGACCAATCCGGAAATCCTCGTATTCGATGAACCGACATCGGCTCTCGATCCGGAAGGAACTCACGATTTCTATGAACTGGTCCATGAACTGAATGTCCGCTATGGACATACCATCGTGGTTATCGAACACAATCTGGAAGCAGCGCTTCCGTATGCCAACCGGCTGGTTCTCCTCGACCATGGCCAGCTACGGTCCGATGGGGATGTGGAAACGACACTCCGCTACATGTATAACCATGATATTTATGCGACGGCGGTGCCGAAGGTATTTGCCTGCCAGCTGGATTTGGAAAAAGCGGGGTACCAGTTTGATCAGCCATGGCTCTCAGTAGAAGCGGCGGTCCGGTCCTTACAGGATGCGGCACCGGCTTTGGAACGGGCGGTGTAAACTATGCGTCTTCTTTGCCTTGGTGACAGCCTGACCTACGGGTATGACGTAAGCCATGAAAAAGGATGGGTGAGTCTCGCCGCAGCGGCATTGCGATGGGAAGCCGATAATCACGGTATGTGCGGCGATACGACCTGGGGCATGCTGACCCGGCTGCGTCAGCTCACCCTGTCGGGTTACGATGCCTTTTTCCTCATGGGCGGCTCCAACGATATCCTGGAAGATATTCCTCTCCGGGGGATAGAAGCCAATATGGAAGCTATGATACGGCTTATGCAGAAACAGCACAAGTCCATATATCTGGGCATTCCGCCCCTGACGCAGCGGGAAAGTGCAGACTACGGATGGCAGGCACAGCAGGATGTGGACCGGCATAATGACATGCTGGCAGACTACCGGACCTGGCTTCTTCACCTGTGCCAGACAGAAGGGCTGCACCCGGTCGATTTCTATGCAGTCCTGCAGAAATCCCCGCATTACGCCGACGGTGTTCATCCCGATGAGACCGGCTATCGCCTGCTGGCTGATGCGGCCATTTCGGTTATGAAACGGGCAGACCAGACAAAAAATCCGTAGACCAGCAGAAAACTGTTTCCATATACTATGTGAATAATGCCCTTTCACTTAAAAAATAAAACGCCAATACGACGAACCTGTTTTCATCGTATTGGCGTTTTATTATAGTTCGATTTTGTAGCACTGCGCTATTTTAAGAGCTACAGATAATTTTTCGTACGATTCTGGCTGCAGTATATCGCAGGATAAGAGATGGCTGATTTGTTTTAACCGATACCGGATTGTGTTTTTATGCTGTCCCAGCACCTCTGCAGTTCTATTGATATTGCCTCTGCATTGGATGAATGATATGGCTGTTTCCATCAGAGATGTATGATTTTCCGAATCATAATCACGGATTGGATTCAAAATGGAAGAAGTAAAATGCTGCATAGCTGGTTCGTGGCAATAGGGGAGAAGGATGCTGTAGATGCCTAACGCATCATATAACTGATAGGGGTGTGACAAATCTGTATGAAAATAACTGCTGTAAATGGCTTCTTCTATGCAGAGCTTTATTTTTCGTTCCCGGTAATGAATGGAACTGACTCCCATATGATACGAAATTGCCAGTGCCCCAACTGGCGTATCCAGAATTTGCTGGGCCAATTCGTCTGGGCGGGCATTTTTGAAGTTATGGGAAGAATGAATATATAAAAACCCATTTTTATATCGTAAGAGAGTATTATACGATGTCAGTAATCCGGCGTATTTGGCGGCGTATTCCATTTTCATGTAGTCATTGGCGGTTAATGGTGCGTCAGAGCGGAAATACATGCAAAAGATATCGGGCTGTAGACAAGGATTCACTTCCAATTGCAATTCTTTTTGATGTTCGTCATGTTCAGGAAGAGCGATGATACGGGAAATAATATGCTCAAATTTGTCGAAATCATGGAGCGATTGTAATCGCTTATAAATATTGATAATTATTTTTTCAAAATATTGTTCAGAACTTTTTATAAGGATAATAGGAAAACCGGCTGAATCGGCAAAACGCAATATATGAGAAGACAGGGGCAGGCTATATACATTTTTTATAACAAGCCCGCTGCAATTGCGGTGATGCAAAAGGCGTATAGCATCAATCAGACAGCCGGGATCTTCTTTTGCGTATTGCAGACTGGACAAGATAAGCTGATTGGGGATAAAGCTCAATTTCGTGTATTTCTTTTTCAATGTCCTGTCATATTCGTAATCCAGGATGCCGCACGATGTGATTTGGTTGGAAATACCTTTGGCGCCAGCAATGAGTGTAAAACCAGAGAATTCTGGATAATGTAAAATTTCAGCGATTGTCAGTTTCAACAAAATCACCCCGTATATGTTGTATAAAAGAATAAGACAGGTTTAGTATATCTGTAAAAAAATAAATCCGCAATAGGAAAATATGAAAAAATAAGGTCTGATAGATTATATAAAAGAATAAAACGATAAGTACCAATTTATAAAATAATACAATAACCATGAGTTGAATGCGGAGGCCTATTTATATAAAATTTATTTAGAGAACAATACTAAATGACGAAGGTCGGAAGGAGGAATAGCATGGTTGTTTTAAGTAAACGAGCCAGAAACCTTCATCAGGGGGCTATCCGGGCCATGTTCGATAAAGCGGCAACGATGGACCGGGTTATCAGTATGGGAATCGGAGAGCCCGATATGGCAACACCTATGCCTATTTGTGAAGCCGCGGCTATGGCACTGCGGAACGGTCAGACACACTATACCCCTAATGCGGGCACATTGGAATGCCGGCAGGCTGTTTCTGAATGGGGTAATATAAAAGAACTTCACTATGATCCCCGGTCAGAAATCATCATCACACCGGGAGGCATGGGCGCATTGTCGTTACTTTTGTCAGTCATTGTGGAAGAAGGTGTTGAAATACTGATTCAGGATCCTCAATGGCTGAATTATGCCAGTCAGGTTCGTTTCTTCGGAGGCGTTCCCGTTCCGGTCCCTACATCGGCAGAAAAAGGCTTTGTGATTCAGGCTGCCGACATAGAGCAAAAAATTACAGAGAAAACGAAAGCAATTATGTTAAATTCACCGAATAATCCGACAGGAGCCGTAATCCCAGAAAAAGAACTCAGGAAAATTGCGGAAGTAGCTATCCGCCATGATCTTCTCGTAATTTCTGATGAAGTATATAATACGTTGTATTATACGGAAAAGCCCGTTTCCATTAGTGCTTTACCAGGAATGAAAGACAGGACCATTGTCATCAATAGTCTGTCCAAAGCGTTTGCGATGACGGGCTGGAGACTTGGTTTTGCTGCCGGCCCTGCGGAAATTATCAGTAAAATGGTGCCAGCCCAGGAAAATATCAGTGCCTGTGCTAATTCTATTGCCCAGGCAGCGGCTGTGTATGCTTTGCATCATCCGGAATTATCAGAGACACTACACACCGTATTCCAGCAAAGACGCAGGATTGTCATGGAGGGTCTGGATGCAATACCGGGGATTTCCTATTGTGAACCAGATGGTGCTTTTTACGTATTTCCCAATATCAAGTCTTTTAGAATGACGAGCTATGAATTTTGTAATCGTTTATTGGAGGAAGAACATGTAGTCTGCATTCCGGGAAGCGCGTTTGGACAAGCGGGGGAAGGCTATATGCGTATGGCGTATACGTGCAGTGAAGATGAGTTAGTGGAAGGATTGCAACGGATAAAACGTTTTTGTGAAGCCATAAGGGGGAATCAGGCATGAGTAGTGTATTCCGGTATATGAATCAACATTTTGCACTATGCTTATTTGGGGCGGTCATTGTTGGTATCGTTCTTTCCTTTGTCATGGGAGAGCAAGTCGTATTATTGAAACCACTGGGGACTATTTTTACCAGACTTCTGGTTATGATCGTTCCTGTATTGGTGTTCTTTTCTATTGCGTCTTCTTTTGCCAACATCGGGGATGCTACCCGGATGAAACGATGGGCGGGAAAGATTATTGGCTGGTTTGTCCTTTCCATGCTGATAGCTACGTTTTTAGGCATTGCCATGGGGCTCCTTTTTAAACCGGGACTGGGGATTGAATTGCATTCTGCAGATTTTAAAGTAACGGAAATTACAGTAGATATGTTTATTGACTGGCTGCCTAAAAACTTCCTGGGATGCATAGCAGAAGGCAATACAATCCAGATTGTGTTTTTATCCATTTTTGTAGGAATTGCCGTTGTCATGATGCCCGATGGCAAGTCGAAGACGTTTTTGACCAATATATTATCGTCCAGTGAAGATTTAATCTTGCAGATTGTAAAAGGCATCATGTATTATGCCCCTATCGGTGTTGCCGCTTTGATGGCTACGTCTATTGGCGAATTGAAAGGTGCCTTTGTTACACAGATGGGAAGCTTTTTGGCCGCTTACAGCATTGCTTTTGTCCTGCAGGTAGCTATTGTATATTTTCTGCTTCTGTATGTCGTAGGCAAAATCAATCCATTCCGTTTTACGCGGAAAATGTTTCCTGCACTGATTACGGCTTTTACAACAACCAGTTCAGCGGCTACCTTGCCTGTAAATCTCCGCTGTGTCAAGGAAATGGGCGTTGATAAAGAAATGACCGACTTTGGTCTGCCTCTTGGGGTTACATTCAATATGGATTCTATGGGGATTGAAATCCCTCTGTACATCATGTTGGGGATGTATGCTGTGGGAACAGCACCTACTATTGGGCAGCTTTTCCTATTTGTCATCATGGGAATAGCCTTTTCAATAGGGTGTGCCGGTGTTCCGGGCGGTGGACTGGCAATTGCTGTAATTCTGGTTAATGCATTCGGGCTGCCAACAGAAGTCGTTGCCTGGATTGCAGCCGTATTCTTCTATCTGGATATTACAGGTACGCCTATGAATATCTGGGGAGATGCAGTATGCACGGCTATTGTAGCCAGCAAGGAAGGCAAAATCGACTGGGATAAGATGAATTCCTGACGTTTTAATTAATAAGAGCCGGTGCATCCTGTGCCGGCTCTTTTGAAAATCGGGTATGGTAAAAATGCGTTTCTTTCATGGACAAGTCTGGTTGTACCATGCTACAATGCAAGTAGTGATATAGTGCAGAAAGGGTGATGATATGTATATTGCAACGATTGACGGCGGGACGAGTAACACCCGCGCCTTTGTCTGGCATGATGGCATCATTGCCGGGCAGGCAAAGGCGGCTGTTGGTGTGCGCAATACGGCTATGGATGGGACGAACCAAAGACTTCAGGAAGCCGTCCGGGATACGTTGTCTGAAGCGGCCAGCATGGCAGGTATTACGACGGAGGATATTTCTCTGATATTGGCAGCCGGTATGCTGACGAGCAATGTAGGCCTGTGTGATATCCCGCATGTAACGGCTCCGGTCCGTCTCGAAGAGCTGGCCCGGGCTATGGTGGAGAAAAATCTTCCTGCTATATGCCGGCAGCCTATATGGTTCGTTCCGGGCGTACGCAACTGTGATCCGGCAACGCTTACACCGGACAAAAGCTTTGATATGGATATGATGCGCGGCGAAGAAGTAGAAGCCGCGGGACTATTGGCACAAGCAGCTCCGGCGGGGAAAGCCGTATTCGTCCTGCCCGGTTCGCATAATAAATACGTTATGATTGATGAACAGCAGCGTATACAGGGCTGCCTGACGACGTTATGTGGCGAACTGCTCCATTCCCTGACTTTTGATACCATACTGGCAGATACGCTGAACCGGTCATTTGCATCGGAATTTCTGGCAGGACCTTTCCGGAAAGGCGCCAGTGATTATCACAAGATGGGACTTCTGCATGGCGCTTTCATGACGCGGATTTTGGGAATGTTCTGCCATTATACGGCACAGGAAGCCCAAAATTATCTGCTGGGCCTGCTTATGGCTGATGACATGACGGCACTGGAACGGAGCCGGGTTTTTGCAGGACTGGAAGAAGCTGCCTTTGTCGTGGCCGGCAATCCAGTCATGCAAAAGGCCTATGAAGCCATCCTGACAAACAAGGGCCGTCAGGTCGTACTGGCTTCAGAAGAACAGCAGCGGGCCTTATCAGGCCGGGGTGTCCTCTATCTGGCTGGTTTGCGCGGTTTGCTTTAAGGAAAGGGAGAAATGATTATGAGTTTGTTACAAGAAATGCTGGATGCTAAAATTATTTCGATTATCCGCGGTGTTGCCAGTCAGGATATGGTTAAAGCTGTAGAAGCCCTGCAGCGCGGGGGTGTGCGTTTTGTCGAAGTGACCTATCGTCCGGGCGATGATGCGGCCTGCCGGGATACGCTGCGGAGTATTTCTGTTTTGCAGGAACAGTTTGGTGGTCAGATGCATATCGGTGCCGGTACCGTCCTTTCCGTGCAGCAGGTTGAAGATGCAGCACAGGCCGGGGCCGAATTCATTATTTCCCCCAATACCAATACGGATGTCATCAGGTATACTAAGCAAAAAGGCCTGATTTCACTTCCCGGAGCCTATACTCCGACGGAAGCTGAAACGGCCTGGGAGGCCGGGGCTGATATTGTCAAGATTTTCCCTGCCGGCAATCTGGGACCTTCGTATTTTAAAGCTGTCAAAGCATCCTTGTCCCAGTTGCGCTTGTCCGCTGTCGGGGGTGTATCGGAAGCGAATATCAGTGATTTTCTGGCGGCCGGCGTAGATTCTTTTGGCATTGGCAGCAACCTTGTCAGTGCGGACAGGGTGCGCCGGGGAGCTTTTGATGAAATTGAAAAAGCTGCCGCTTTTTATACAAATGCTGTACGATGAGGAGGAAACCATCATGAGTTATATGGATATGTTTTCCCTGAAAGGGAAAGTAGCTCTCGTTACAGGCGGATCATATGGTATCGGCTTTGCCATTGCCAGAGCCTATGCCCGGGCTGGTGCCCGCATTGCTTTCAATTGCCGCAGTCAGGAACATCTGGACACGGCTATGGCTGCCTATGCCAAAGAAGGGATTGATGCCAAAGGATATATCTGTGATGTGACGGATACAGAGAAAGTACGGGATATGGTAGCGGATATTGACGCCAGCATTGGGACGATCGATATCCTGGTCAATAATGCCGGCATCATCAAGCGGATTCCCATGTGTGACATGGATGAAGCCGACTTCCGTCAGGTCATTGATATCGATCTCGTTGCACCGTTTATCGTGTCCAAGGCGGTTATTCCCGGCATGATTGCCAAGGGAGAAGGAAAAATCATCAATATCTGCTCCATGATGAGTGAACTGGGGAGAGAAACTGTATCGGCCTATGCGGCTGCCAAAGGCGGGCTCAAGATGCTGACCCGTAATATCTGCTCGGAATTTGGTGGAGCCAATATCCAGTGCAATGGCATCGGACCGGGTTACATTGCAACGCCCCAGACCGCTCCGCTCCGCCAGCGTCAGGCTGATGGATCCCGTCATCCTTTCGATGCGTTCATTGTCTCCAAGACGCCGGCCGGCCGCTGGGGGACTACAGAAGATTTGGAAGGACCAGCTATTTTCCTGGCATCTCATGCTTCCGATTTTGTAAATGGGCATATCCTGTATGTAGACGGCGGAATTCTGGCTTACATTGGCAAACAGCCGTAAGACAGAGGATATGTATATAATGACAGTGCTGTGATGAAATCAGCTGTTTTTATCATAATGGGTCATAATCAACGATAAACATCCATTGACTTTTTATAACACAAAACTAACATAAGTTCTAGTATGTTAGAAAAATATTGGCACTCCGTGGCGGCAGGAGAATTGATGTTTCCCTGCCGCCATGGTAGTATAAACAGAGGAATATAGTAAAAATAATACATTCGTAATAAAGGAGGCTGTTAGGATGGGTAAAGTCCTGACCATCGGGGAAGCGATGGGGCTTCTCGTTGCAGAAAGTGAAGGTCCGCTGGACCAGGTGAAGCATTTCGAACGCCATGTCTGCGGCGCAGAATTAAATTATATTGTCGGTATGGCCCGCCTTGGGTTTGATGCTTATTATGTGTCCCGAGTGGGAAATGATCCCTTTGGGACATGCATCTGTAATTTTCTCCGGGAAAATCATATTCACGACACGTATGTGCAGGTCGATGATGCGTATATGACGGGATTTCAGATGAAGGAAAAAGTGTCCAGCGGTGACCCGAAAGTCGCTAATATCCGGCGCAATACGGCATTTACTCATCTGACGGCGGCGGATTTCACCGGCATCGACTGGCAGGGTGTACAGCTCCTGCATGTGACAGGGATTCCTCTGGCCTTATCGGATAATTGCCGTCAGGCCATCGCATTTCTGATGGAAGAAGCGCATCAGAACGGCGTTCCCGTGTCCTTTGATACGAATCTCCGGCCTATGCTCTGGCCTGATGAACAGACTATGTGCGGAACAATACGGGACTTTTCCCTCAAAGCCGATATCGTGCTGCCTGGCCTGAGTGAAGCGCGGCGTATTACGGGGCTTTCCGATGAAAAAGCTGTTGGCCGGTTCTACCTCGACCATGGGGTAAAGACTGTGGCGGTCAAGCTCGGTGGCAGTGACGGTGTTTATGTCTGCACTGCAGAGGAAGAACACTATGTACCCAGCTATCACGTCGATCATATTGTCGATACCGTCGGGGCCGGTGACGGATTTGCCGCGGGATTTACAAGTGGTCTGCTCGACGGATTATCCCTGTACGATGCGGCACGGCGCGGTGCGGCCATCGGGGCTCTGCAGATCCAGGTAGCCGGTGATAATGAAGGCCTGCCTACGCGCAGCCAGTTGCAGGAATTTCAAGAACGTGCCGAATAAGGAGGAAATGGTATGATTAGTGAAAATATGAAAATGATGTTTGAAATTGGTCTTGTTCCACTCGTTGTCATTGACGATGCAGCCGATGCTGTTCCGTTTGGACAGGCACTGGTCGATGGCGGCGTGCCTGTAGCAGAAGTTACATTCCGGACCGATGCCTGCCTGGATGCCATCCGGGCTATGCGTCAGCATGTGCCGGGACTCCTCGTCGGTGCTGGCACTGTACACAATGTTGCCCAGGCCGATGCAGCCGTCAAGGCGGGAGCAGAATTTATCGTCACACCGGCTTTTAATCCTGCCGTTACACAATGGTGTATTGATAATCATGTCGATATCGTCCCGGGGACGGTCAGTCCGGCTGATATTGAAGCAGCTAACGGCATGGGAATTGAAGTCTGCAAGTTCTTCCCGGCTGCTGCGTACGGTGGCGTAAAAACCCTGAAAGCACTGGCTGGTCCATTCCATGATATGAAGTTCCTGCCTACTGGCGGGGTCAATCTCGATAATATGACAGAATATCTGGATTTGCCCAATGTGGCCGCTGTCGGTGGCAGTTTCATGACTCCGTCCGATATGGTACGGAATAAAGATTGGGCAGGTATCACGGCGACCTGCCGTCAGGCTGTACACAATCTGCTGGGATTTGAAATCTGCCATACGGGCATCCATTGTAAGACGCAGGCAGAAGCAGAAGATGTGACAGACCGTTTGTGCACGCTCCTGGATCAGGAAAAGATTACCATCCCCGGCATGTCTTATTTTGTCGGCACACTTGTGGAAGTGTGTTACAATACGCTGCCCGGTGAAAAAGGACATATCGGCATTGATACGCGCGATATGGAACGGGCGATGGCATACTACAAACGCCGTGGCGTGGAATATGCGGATAATGGCCTGTTTTATGATGACCAGGGACGGGTCCGCCTGGCATACTTTAAAGAACTGTACCATGGATTTTCTGTCCATCTGCGCCGTAAGCTGGTGACAAAATAATTGCCTGCCTTGTATAAGACGTGTAATAGAGGCTGCTGCATGAAATGAGTGGTTTATGCAGCGCCTCTTTTTCTATTCGATTTGGTTTGACGGACCGGGCCGGGTAGTCTATAATGAATAATTAGAACATAATCCTACGAAGATAAGGAGCCGATTCCATGAATATTATTGACGAACTGACCTGGCGTGGAGCCATCAATCAGATGACAGAAGAAGAAAATCTCCGCAAATTGACTGACGAAAAGAAAATTTCTCTGTATTGCGGCGTTGATCCTACTGGTGACAGTCTTCATATAGGACATCTTATTCCGTTTATGATGCTGAAGCGATTTGCCCTTCAGGGCCATCATCCGTATATCGTCATCGGCGGCGGTACCGGTGCCATCGGCGATCCCAGCGGCCGCAAGACAGAACGCAAACTGCAGACAATGGAAAAAATCCATGATAATGCCGAAAAATTGAAAGCCCAGTTTACTCATCTTTTTGGTGATGATGAAAACATTACGTTTGTTAATAATTTTGACTGGCTGTCCAAAATCAGCCTCCTTGATTTTCTGCGTGATTATGGCAAGTTATTCCCCATTAATGTCATGCTCGCAAAAGAAGTCGTAGCCAGCCGTCTGGAAGCGGGCATCTCGTTTACGGAATTTACCTATCAGATTCTCCAGGCTGTCGATTATGAACATCTGTACAGCAAATATGACGTACAGCTCCAGGTTGGCGGTGCGGATCAGTGGGGCAATATTACGGGCGGTATCGATATGATCCGTAAGATGCATGGCGGTAATACACCGGTATATGCACTGACGATTCCGCTCATGCTCAAATCGGATGGCACGAAGTTCGGTAAGACCGCAGGCGGAGCTATCTGGCTTGACCCGGAAAAGACATCGCCCTTTGAATTTTATCAGTTCTGGCTTAACCAGGACGATGCCGATGTCGTCAAATATCTCAAATACTTTACATTCCTCGGCAAGGAAGAAATCGATGCTCTGGCGGAAGCCGTGGAAAAGGAACCGGAAAAACGTCTGGCCCAGCGCCGTCTGGCAGAAGAAGTTACCCGGTTCGTACATAGTGAACAGGCTCTCAAAGAAGCCCAGAACATCACAGAAGCCCTGTATCATGGCAGCATTGCAGACCTTACGGAACATGAACTGGAACAGGCCTTCGGCAAGATGCCGACTGTCGATGTAACGAATGAAGAAAAAGATGTCGTCAACTGGCTGGTCGATTCGACAATCTATTCGTCCAAACGGCAGGCCCGTGAAGATATCAACAATGGTGCCGTTACGATCAACGGCGTCAAAGTGACCAGCCTTGATGAAATCGTACGGCCTCACAAAAATTCGAACGGCAAGTATGTCATTGTCCGCAAAGGCAAGAAAAAATACACGCTGGCAAAAATCAGCAAATAAACAGGATGAAAAAAATAAAAATTACATATTGACGGAAGTGACTCCATGTGCTATAATAACTCATTGCAAAATGTTCAATTTGCGAGTATGCTATTTGTGAGATACATGGAGGAACTGCTTCCGGTTAACAAAAATTAAGCAAGGTTCAGTCTATTCTTGATATGGAGCCTTGCTTTTTTGTCGCTTTTCGCAAGTTTCACACACTTTCATTGGTGGTTTAGTTTTTATAAGGGGTGAAGTAACAGCATGTTCAAACCTGTACAAGTTGGGAAAAGGACCCGCTATACGTATGCGAAAATCAACGAAGTCTTGAAGATGCCCCATTTGCTGGATTTACAGATTAAATCCTACGAATGGTTCTTAGAAAAGGGACTCAAAGACATATTCAGGGATATTTCGCCGATTGAAGACGCTGCGGGGAATTTATCCTTATCTTTTGAAGATTTTAAATTAGGGGAACCGAAGTACGATATCCGTGAATGCAAGGAACGGGATACGACATATGCCGCACCGCTCCGCGTCCAGATCCGTCTCGTCAACCATGTAACCGGCGAAATCAAGGACCAGGAAGTATTCATGGGCGACTTCCCGCTGATTACTGATACAGGTACGTTTATTATTAACGGCGCAGAACGTGTTATTGTCAGCCAGCTTGTCCGCTCACCAGGTGTGTACTATGGCCGTGAAATCGACCCCATGGGCATCCGCCTGTACAATTCGACGGTCATCCCGAACCGCGGTGCCTGGATTGAACTGGAAACCGATGCCAATGATATCGTCTATGCCCGTATTGACCGTAACCGTAAGATTCCCGTGACGGTACTTATCCGCGCTCTTGGCTGGTCCACTAACGCCGATATCCTCGATCTTTTCTATGATGATAAACGCCTCAAAGCTACGTTTGAAAAGGATACGACAGAATCTCAGGATGAAGCTCTTGTAGAAATCTACAAGAAACTCCGTCCCGGTGAACCGCCGACAGTAGAAAGTGCCCGCAATCTTTTCGAAGGGTTGTTCTTTGACTCCCGCCGCTATGATATGGCCCGCGTAGGCCGCTATAAAGCCGGTAAGAAACTGGGCTGGGAACGCCGACTTTTTGGCCAGACACTCCACGAACCGATTGTCAATCCGGAAACAGGGGAAATCATTGTCGATGCCCATACGACCATTGGTTCACAGGAAGTTGAAAAAATCCGTGAAAGTGGCGTTTTCCACCGCGAAATTGCGGAAGATGCCCCGGCTGGCGATGGCGGCGGTCTCGTCGAAGCCTTTGTTGAAAAACAGGATGGTTCCGTATATAAGATTATCTGCAACAATAGCAATCTCCCGTATGAACATCGTACGATTACCAGAGAAGATATTATCGCCAATATCGATTATCTCCTCAATCTGATGGATGGGTTCGGCACTGTCGATGATATCGACCATCTGGGCAACCGCCGTCTGCGCTGCGTCGGAGAATTGCTGCAGAACCAGTTCCGTATCGGCCTTACCCGTATGGAACGGGTAGTCCGTGAACGCATGACTATCCAGGATTCGGAACAGATTACGCCGCAGGTATTGATCAATATCCGGCCTGTCGTAGCCGCTATTAAAGAATTCTTTGGTTCCAGCCAGCTGTCACAGTTCATGGACCAGACGAATCCTCTGGCCGAACTGACACATAAACGCCGTCTGAGTGCTCTTGGCCCTGGCGGTTTGTCCCGTGAACGTGCAGGCTTTGAAGTCCGCGACGTTCATCATTCCCATTACGGCCGTATGTGCCCGGTAGAAACACCAGAAGGTCCGAACATCGGTCTGATTTCCTCACTGGCCTGCTTTGGCAAGGTCAATGAATTTGGTTTCATCGAAGCACCATACCGCCGTGTAGACAAAGAAACCCATGTCGTTACCGACGATGTACACTATATTACAGCTGATGAAGAAGAACAGTATATCATTGCACAGGCTAATGAACCGCTGACGGAAGACGGTCATTTCGTACACGAACGTGTTGCCTGCCGTCATGGTGAAGATACCCGTGAATTCCGCGCTGAACGGGTCGATTTCATGGACGTATCGCCTAAGGAAGTTGTATCCGTTGGTACATCTATGATTCCGTTCCTGGAAAATGATGATGCGAACCGTGCCCTCATGGGTGCCAACATGCAGCGTCAGGCTGTGCCTCTTCTCCGGACCCAGGCACCGCTCGTCGGGACGGGGATGGAATATAAAGCCGCCTGCGACTCCGGTGTCTGCATTCTGGCCAAACATGCCGGTGTCATCAAACGGGTTACGGGTGATGAAATCATCGTCAGCACCGACAGCGGCACCGAAGACAAATATCGTCTGATCAAGTTCGTCCGTTCCAACCAGAGTACATGTATCAACCAGCGCCCCCTTGTATATAAAGGCGAACACGTAGAAGAAGGCCAGGTACTGGCTGATGGCATGGCTACGGATGGCGGCGAACTGGCTCTTGGTTACAATATCCTCGTTGCGTATATGCCCTGGGAAGGCTATAACTACGAAGATGCTGTCCTTCTGAGCGAAGATCTGCCAAAGAACGATTTATATACATCTATCCACATTGAAGAATACGAATGCGACGCCCGCGATACCAAACTGGGTTCCGAAGAAATTACCCGTGAAATACCGAATGTCAGTGAAGACAGCACGAAGAATCTTGACGAAGACGGTATCATCATGGTCGGTGCCGATGTATTCCCGGGAGACGTCCTGGTAGGTAAGGTTACGCCGAAAGGTGAAACCGAACTGACACCGGAAGAACGGCTCCTGCGCGCTATTTTCGGCGACAAGGAACGGGAAGTCCGCGATACGTCGCTGCGTGTACCTCATGGCGAATCCGGTAAGATTGTGGATGTCCGGATTTTCTCCCGTGAAAATAACGATGAACTGCCGCCCGGTGTCAACCGCCTCGTCCGCGTATACATTGCCCAGAAACGTAAGATCCATGAAGGGGATAAGATGTCCGGCCGTCACGGCAATAAAGGTGTCGTTTCCCGCGTCATGCGCCAGGAAGATATGCCTTTCCTGCCAGATGGCACACCGGTACAGATCGTACTGAATCCGTTAGGCGTACCGTCCCGAATGAATATCGGACAGGTATTGGAAACTCATCTGGGCTGGGCTATGCATGAACTGGGACTGCAGATTAAAGCTATGGATCCGACACTGGAAGGAAAACTGCGTGCTGCCGGCTATGACTATGATAAATACGGCATGCCGAAACCGGATAAAGCCGGTATCCACATTGCTACGCCGGTATTTGATGGTGCTCATGCAGAAGACGTGTTTGAAGCCCTGAAATTGACCGGTCTTCCTGAAGATGGGAAATCCGTCCTCTATGATGGACGTACAGGGGAACCGATGGACCGCCGCGTTACCGTCGGTTACACATACTTCCTCAAACTGCATCACCTCGTCGATGATAAGATCCATGCCCGTTCGACCGGCCCGTACTCTCTGGTTACCCAGCAGCCTCTTGGTGGTAAAGCACAGTTCGGTGGCCAGCGTTTCGGGGAAATGGAAGTCTGGGCTCTTGAAGCCTATGGTGCTGCCTATACCTTGCAGGAAATGCTGACCGTCAAGTCTGACGATGTCGTTGGCCGTGTCAAGGCTTATGAAAAGATTGTCAAAGGCGAAAACATTCCGGAACCGGGTGTTCCCGAATCATTCAAAGTACTGCTGAAAGAATTGCAGGCTATTGGTCTGGATGTCCAGATCCTCAATGAAGACGGAGATGAAGTTGTCATCAAGGAACTGGATGATGAAGACGATGTCGAACCGGAACAGAATGATGATCTGCGCCGCGTCATGGAAGGGGAACATGAAGGAGAAAATAATGCTCCGACGGAAGCTCCTGCCGATGATGCAGCCGATACCAGCGATGATGAATATGTCAATGCCGGTGAAGAAGATGACATCATGAGTGGCATGACGTATGAAACCGTCCCGGGAGAAGATAGCACGGATGATGAAACTAATGAAGATGAATAATTGTCACTATAGAGAAGGGAGCGGTATTTGTGCTGGATGTGAATGAATTTGATTCAATGCGGATTGGTCTGGCATCACCGGAAAAAATCCTGGAATGGTCTCATGGCGAAGTCAAAAAGCCGGAAACAATCAATTACCGTACGCTGAAACCGGAACGGGACGGCCTGTTTTGCGAACGCATCTTTGGGCCGACCAAGGACTGGGAATGCCATTGCGGCAAATATAAACGTATTCGTTATAAAGGTGTCGTCTGCGACCGTTGCGGCGTTGAAGTAACCCGCGCCAAAGTCCGTCGCGAACGGATGGGTCATATCAAATTGGCTACGCCGGTTTCTCATATTTGGTATTTTAAAGGTATTCCGAGCCGGATGGGCCTGATTCTCGATATCTCGCCCCGTTCTCTGGAAAAAGTACTGTATTTCGCTTCCTTTATCGTTCTCGACCCGGGCGATACGCCGCTGGTCAAGAAACAACTGCTGACTGAAACGGAATATCGCCAGTATCTGGATATGTATGGCGATAAATTCCGCGTTGGCATGGGAGCTGCTGCTGTCAAAGAACTCCTTCAGGAACTGGATCTGGATCAGCTCGATAAGGATTTGCGGGAAGAATTGCGCGATTCGTCCGGTCAGCGCCGTGTCCGTGCTATCCGCCGTCTGGAAGTCGTAGAAGCATTCCGCCATTCCGGAAATAAACCGGAATGGATGATTATGGATGTCATCCCGGTCATTCCGCCGGAACTGCGCCCGATGGTACAGCTCGATGGCGGCCGGTTTGCTACATCGGACCTGAACGATCTTTACCGCCGTGTCATCAACCGTAATAACCGTCTGAGCCGTCTGTTGGAACTGGGGGCGCCGGATATTATCGTCCGTAATGAAAAGCGTATGCTCCAGGAAGCCGTCGATGCGCTTATCGACAATGGCCGCCGCGGCCGTCCTGTTACCGGCCCGGGCAATCGTCCTCTCAAATCTCTTTCGGATATGCTGAAAGGGAAACAGGGCCGTTTCCGTCAGAACCTCCTCGGTAAACGTGTTGACTATTCCGGCCGTTCCGTTATTGTTGTCGGACCGGAACTGAAAATGCATCAGTGCGGTTTGCCGAAGGAAATGGCACTGGAACTGTTCAAGCCTTTCGTCATGAAGAAACTCGTGGAAAAAGGCATTGCTACCAATATCAAAAATGCCAAGAAGAAAGTCGAACGGGTCAGCAACGAAGTATGGGATGTCCTCGAAGATGTCATCAAGGAACATCCGGTTCTCCTCAACCGCGCCCCGACGCTTCATCGTCTGGGTATCCAGGCTTTTGAACCGATTCTCTGGGAAGGACGGGCTATCAAACTGCATCCGCTGGTCTGCACGGCATTCAATGCTGACTTCGATGGGGACCAGATGGCCTGCCACCTGCCCCTTTCTGTGGAAGCCCAGTCGGAAGCCCGTACGCTCATGTTATCGGCACACAACATCCTGGCTCCGAAAGATGGCAAGCCTGTTGCCGTTCCGACACAGGACATGGTTCTTGGTGCTTACTATCTGACTCTGGTCAAACCGGCTGCCAAAGGCGAAGGCAAAATTTTCTCCAATTATGATGAAGTCATGCTGGCTTATGATGCCAAGGCCATTGATATCGAAGCACTCATCAAAGTCCGGATTCCGGGCCATGGCCTGATTGAAACGACGGCTGGTAAACTGTTATACAACTATCAGATTTATGAACCACTGCGTTTGTTCCATACGGACAAAGTCATGGTATTCACCAATCCGGAAGATACGGTATTTGCGTATGAAAATGGCCTCATCGATACGACACATTTTGTCAAGATCAAGGATAGTGAAGGTCGTATCCTGGATTACGGTTTTTCCGCCCTTAAAGAAAAATTTGGCGTCGATCTCCTGAAAACCCGGCCGCTTCCGGCGCGTAAAGTAGATAAAGAAGCTGTTGCGGAATTCAAGAAAGATAAAGAATACGTCGATGTCAACTGCCTCGGCGTTCTCATGAACAAAAAGCAGATAGGCAAACTCGTCGATGCCTGCTTCCATCTCGTAGGTAACACGAAGACAGCCGAACTGCTGGATAACATCAAGGCAATCGGATATCATTATGCACGTCAGGCCGGCATGTCTATCGCTATTTCGGATATTCAGATCCCGGCTGAAAAATGGGATATCCTTGATGCCGCTGACAAGCAGGTACAGAATGTATCCAAGATGTACCTACGCGGTCTTATTACGGAAGACGAACGGTATCGCAAGACCTGCTCCATCTGGGAAAAGGCAACCGACGACGTTACGGAAGTCATGATGGATAACATGGACCCGTTCAATTCTATCTTCATGATGGCTGACTCCGGTGCCCGTGGTAATAAACAGCAGATCCGTCAGGTCGCCGGTATGCGTGGCCTGATGGCTGACCCGTCCGGACGTATCATCGACTTGCCTATTAAGGCGAACTTCCGTGAAGGCTTGTCCGTATTGGATTACTTCACATCATCCCATGGCGCCCGTAAAGGTCTGGCCGATACGGCATTGCGTACAGCTGACTCGGGTTATCTGACCCGTCGTCTTGTCGATGTTTCCCAGGATGTCATCGTCCGTGAAGAAGACTGCGATGTCTTTGGTATCGATCTGGTGCGTGAACGGGCCCGTCTGGCTGGTTCCACCCGTCAGGCTGTCGCCCTCATGGCAGATAAGATTATCGGCCGTGTACTGGCTGCTGATATCATCGATGCTGGTACCGGAGAAGTCATTCTGCCGGAAGGACATGTCCTCACCACAGACGATATGGATGAACTCGTTGCTCATAAAGTACCTAAGTTATCTCTCCATGGCAGCCAGCTCGACATCAATGATGATATGAATCACACCAATGTCATTGAAAATGTCTATCTTGGTGCGCCGGAAGAAAGCATCCGTGCTTCCCTGCGCCAGGCTATGATTGAAAATATGCTCGGCAAATCTGTCGAAGAAGCCGTCATCGACTCCTGTGGCACAGAAATATGCCCGGCTGGCACTCCGCTCACAGAAGATGCAATCGACCGCATCCTGAGCAGTGATGTCACGGAAGTAAAAGTACGTAACAACGATATCCGTGGCGTCTATGTCACAGCCATCGTAGAAGGTAATGGCATTATCGAACCGCTGGAAGACCGGATTGAAGGCCGTACGGCAGCGGAAACACTGATCAACAAAGATACAGGCGAAGTCATCGTGCCGCTTAACGAAGAAATCATGGCAGACCAGGCGAAGGAAATTGCCAAGTATTATGATAAAGTCAAGATCCGCAGCGTCCTGACCTGCCGCAGCCGCTATGGCGTATGCGCTAAATGCTACGGACGCGACCTGGGTACCGGCGGCAAGGTCAACGTCGGCGAATCGGTTGGTACTATCGCAGCCCAATCCATCGGTGAACCGGGCACGCAGCTGACCATGCGTACATTCCATACTGGTGGCGTTGCTTCTGCTGGTGATATCACACAAGGTCTGCCCCGTGTCGAAGAATTGTTTGAAGCCCGTAAGCCGAAAGGCAATGCTATTATTACGGAAATCGACGGCACCGTTTCCATTACGGAAAAAGAAGATCATCATGATATCAACATCGTTCATGTCCTTTCCAAAGATGGGGAAGAACGGAGCTACACGATTCCCTTCGGTTCCCACCTGGTTGTTCATGAAGGAGATGTCATCGAAAAGGGCAGCCGTATTACGTCCGGGTCCATCAATCCTCACGATATCCTGCGTATCCAGGGAGTAGAAGCAACCCAGCGGTACCTCGTATATGAAGTACAGAAAGTTTATAAGTCTCAGGGCGTTGGCATCAACGATAAACACATCGAAGTCATCGTGCGCCAGATGCTGCGCAAGATTAAGATTGAAGATGCTGGCGATGCCGATGTATTGCCGGGCGATTATATCGACGTCAATGTCTTTGAAGACATGAACAAGCGCATCGAAGCAAATGGTGGCAAACCGGCTATGGGCAAGCCTATGCTGCTGGGCATTACCAAAGCAGCTCTGGCTACGGATTCTTTCCTGTCAGCCGCTTCTTTCCAGGAAACGACACGCGTCCTTACCGATGCAGCCATCAAAGGTAAGATCGATCCGCTTCTCGGCCTCAAGGAAAATGTCATCATTGGCAAGTTGATCCCTGCCGGTACAGGCATGAGCCGGTACCGCAAGGTAAAAGTTGTCAAGACGGTTCCTACTGTGGAATACGAAGATGAAGATGGCAATCCCATTGACATCCAGCCAGAAGATACCACACCGGAAGCCGGACATTAAGATCATATAAATGAAACATCACATGAAGAATAATCAACGTCTTCATGTGATGTTTTTTTTACCCCGTTTTACGCAAGCTATATATACCAGATGGCATAATTATTGAACCACACGGCACTGTGTAATAATAGATGGCTTATTTTACGAAAAATACATTGACATCGAAATAGGGGAATGATAAAATATCTAAGTGTCGCAATGCAAGTCGTGCGACCAAATTGTATGTCTTAAGGAGTGATGTTTCGTGAGCTTGGAATCGCTCGGTACAGCCAGAAAGACGGTTGGTGCCAAACAGACGCTGAAAGCAATGAAACGAAACGAAGTCACACAGCTGTATGTTGCCAATGACTGTGACGAACAGGTGGCAGCACCATTGCTTACGCTGGCTGCTGAGATGGGTATTGCCGCAGACCGCAATTATACGATGGCGGAACTGGGGCTTGCCTGCCGGATAAAAGTCGGGGCTGCGGCTGTTGGACTGCTCAGCTGATTCTGGTAACATCATCCTGAAGCTTATGCTTCATTGATGATTACATTATAAATCTAATTGTTTGGAGAGGAGGTGCCCACATGCCAACAATCAACCAATTGGTTCGTAAAGGTCGTCAGGTCGCTATCACAAAATCGACAGCACCGGCTTTGAAAAACTGCCCGCAGAAACGTGGTGTCTGCACCCGTGTATACACGGCTACACCGAAAAAACCTAACTCGGCTCTGCGTAAAGTTGCCCGTGTCCGCCTGACGAACGCTATCGAAGTAACTGCGTACATTCCTGGCATTGGTCACAATTTACAGGAACATAGTGTTGTTTTAATCAGAGGCGGTCGTGTCAAAGACCTTCCTGGTGTACGTTATCACATCGTCCGCGGTGCTCTGGATACAGCTGGTGTATCCGACCGTAAACAGTCCCGTTCCAAATACGGTGCTAAAAAAGGCAAATAAGATTTGCTGACTCAGATGAAAAGATAACCTGCATGATATAAAGGAGGAATTAGACATGCCAAGAAAAGGCCCAGTGCCAAAGCGCGATGTGCTGCCGGATCCGGTGTACCATTCCAAATTGGTAACGCGCTTCATCAACAAAGTAATGCTGGACGGCAAAAAAGGTGTCGCTGAATCCATCGTTTATGATGCATTCGACATCATCCGTTCCAAAATGAATAAAGAACCGTTGGAAGTTTTTGAACAGGCTCTCAACAATGTTATGCCTGTCCTGGAAGTACGTGCCCGCCGTGTTGGTGGTGCCAACTACCAGGTACCTGTCGAAGTACGTGCTGACCGCCGCCTGTCCCTCGGTATCCGCTGGACAGTTGGTTACGCCCGCAAACGTGGCGAACGTACGATGAAAGAAAAACTGGCTGCTGAACTGATGGATGCATTCAACAATACCGGTGCTGCTGTCAAGAAGAAGGAAGATACGCACAAGATGGCCGAAGCCAACAAAGCTTTCGCTCATTATCGCTGGTAATTTAGACTATTTACATGAGGAGTGGAAAAAATCGTGGGTAGAGAATTTCCTTTGGAAAAAACGAGAAATATTGGTATCATGGCTCACATTGATGCCGGTAAAACCACGACAACAGAACGTATCCTTTTCTACACCGGCCGTGTTCACAAAATCGGCGAAGTCCACGATGGCGCTGCTACCATGGACTGGATGGCCCAGGAACAGGAACGTGGTATCACCATCACGTCTGCTGCTACGACGGCCCATTGGAAAGGATATCGTATCAACATCATCGATACTCCGGGGCACGTTGACTTCACTGTAGAAGTTGAACGTTCTCTGCGTGTACTTGACGGTTCTGTTGCTGTTTTCTCTGCTAAAGGCGGCGTAGAACCGCAGTCTGAAACGGTTTGGCGTCAGGCGGAACATTATCATGTTCCCCGTATCGCATTCGTCAATAAGATGGATACGACCGGTGCTGACTTCCTTAACGTAGTTCAGATGATGAAAGATCGTCTCCAGGCCAACGCAGTTGCCGTTCAGCTCCCTATCGGTTCTGAAGCAACGTTCCGCGGTATCATCGACCTCATTACCATGAAAGCTGAAGTATATGATGATGCTCTTGGTAAAGAAATTGAAGTCGTTGATATTCCTGAAGACGAATTAGACGAAGCAAAGAAATATCATGATATCATGGTTGAAGCTGTATGCGATACCGATGAAGATCTCATGATGAAATATCTCGAAGGTGAAGAAATCACCATCGATGAACTCAAAGCGGCTATCCGCAAAGCTGTCTGCACGAACAAACTGTTCCCGGTACTCTGCGGATCTGCTTACAAAAATAAGGGTATCCAGATGTTGCTCGACGCTGTCGTAGACTACATGCCGAGCCCGCTCGATATCCCGCCTGTAAAAGGTACAAATCCGGATACAGAAGAAGAAGAAACCCGTGAAGCCTCTGACGACGCTCCGTTCTCGGCTCTGGCATTCAAAATCATGGCTGACCCGTTCGTCGGGAAACTGGCATTCTTCCGTGTATATTCCGGTACTCTCGAAGCAGGTACTTATGTATACAACTCCACGAAGGGCAAAAAAGAACGTGTAGGCCGTATCCTGCGTATGCACGCTAACCATCGTGAAGAAGTATCCATCGCTTATACTGGTGATATCGGCGGTATCGTTGGTCTGAAAGATACGACGACCGGTGATACACTGTGCGATGAAAAACATCCGATTATCCTCGAAAAGATGGAATTCCCTGATCCGGTTATCTCCGTTGCCGTTGAACCGAAGACGAAAGCTGACCAGGAAAAAATGGGTATCGCCCTTGCCCGTCTGGCTGAAGAAGATCCTACCTTCAAGGTCAAAACTGACGCTGAAACAGGCCAGACTATTATTTCTGGTATGGGCGAATTGCATCTGGACATCATTGTTGATCGTATGTCACGCGAATTCAAAGTTGCCTGCAATGTAGGTAAACCGCAGGTTGCTTATCGTGAAACGATCCGCAAAGATGTCAAAGCACGTGGCTTCTTCAAACGTCAGTCCGGTGGCCGTGGTCAGTATGGCGATTGCTGGCTGGAACTGATTCCGCAGGAACAGGGCAAAGGCTACGAATTTGAAAACAAAGTCGTTGGCGGTGCCATTCCTAAAGAATATATCGGTTCTGTCGAAGCTGGTGTCAGAGAAGCAATGGAAACAGGCGTTCTTGCCGGCTTCCCGATGGTAGATATCAAAGTCGTTGTATATGACGGCTCGTATCATGAAGTTGACTCCTCGGAAATGGCCTTCAAGATTGCTGGTTCCATGGGTTTCAAAGATGGTGCTAAAAAGGCTGATCCGGTTCTCCTTGAACCGTATACAAAAGTCGAAGTCGTCGTTCCTGAAGAATACATGGGCGATGTCATCGGCGACCTCAACTCCCGCCGCGGTCGTGTAGAAGGCATGGAAATGCGCTCTGGCGCAGAACATATCAATGCTTTTGTTCCGCTGGCAGAAATGTTTGGCTACGCAACGGATCTGCGTTCCAAGACGCAGGGCCGTGGTGTTTATACGATGACCTTTGACCACTACGAAGAAGTTCCTAAGAACGTAGCGGAAAAAGTTATCAGCGAAAGAGGCTAAAAATTCTAAATACGCATTGGAGGAAATGCAAATGGCTAAAGAACATTACGAAAGAACCAAACCGCATGTTAACATTGGTACCATTG